>JACCDO010393569.1_pt1 | contig 17523 bp, 17 predicted proteins | sample 7446101 | NCBI WGS metagenome assembly JACCDO01 (sample SAMN15323440, study PRJNA562643) | freshwater metagenome | isolation source: river surface water | place: USA:Blue River Watershed | collected 2017-08-16 | reverse complement strand
CGCAAAGGAATCAACAGGTGTAGAACCAAATTTATTTGATACAAACTTTTTAGCATCAAGTACATACAGCAATATGCCACCATTATATAGATACCCGACAACATCAACCTCATCAAATGCTACTGCACCAGCACCAGCAGGAGCAAAATCAACAGGTTCATCACTTGCATCAGCACCAGCACCAGCAGGAGCAAAATCAACAGGTTCATCACTTGCATCAGCACCAGCACCAGCTGCAGCAGTAGCATCAGCACCAGCACCAGCTGCAGCAGTAGCATCAATAGATGTATCAAAAAAGAGATCAGGATTTCCAGTAGACAATTGGTTTTTTGAGAGAAACTTTGACAACTCAAATATAGGTTATCCAAGTAATGATAGTGTTCCAAAATTTGCTGCACCAGCACCAGTAGCAGCACCAGTAGCAGCAGCACCAGTAGCAGCAGGATTATCATCATCAGCAGCATCAGCATTAAGGGATGCATTAAAATCATCATTATCAATGGCACCAGCAGCACCAGCAGCAGCACCAGCAGTAGCAGCAGTACCAGCAGTAGCAGCAGTAGCAGCAGTAGCAGCACCAGCAGTAGCAGCAGTAGCAGCACCAGCACCAGCTGCAAAAGTACCACCACCAGTTCCACCAAAACCAACTGTAAAACCATCAGTTATGCCACCACCAGCATCACAACCACAAAATAGAGCAGCATTATTAGATGAATTTACTGACTAAAAATAAAATAATATTAATTTAAAAATAAATTTATTTAAATAAAAAATAAATTTATTTATTTGACTTTTTAGGTTTAGATGAAGTTTTGTTATTTTTAATTTTCATTGTAAAATTTGGTTCTTCATTTTCTTCACATAACTTTTGTGGTTGAACTATATAAGTATCATATAAATCAAATAATTCTTTACCATCCCATTCTGGTACACAAACTATAATATATTTAAACTTATGTTGATATTTGAATATTAAACTATTATAAATCTTAACTATATCTTCTTGTGGTACTTCATCATCTGTTTGACCAATTGGTGTTAATAATAATATATTATGACCGTAATATATAGCAGTTTGAAATACCGTTTCCAATGTACTTAACATATTTATAAAATTAACAGAAGCCATACGCGATTCATCTATTAATGCTGGTTTATGTTCTGCACTTGTTGTAATTAATCCGAAACGATATGTCATTGGTAAAGGGATTGGATTAAAATTTTTATCTCTGATAACTGTAACAAATCTATTATACACACATTCTTTATCTTTTATTGGAAATGGGTTTCCCTGAGATACAATCATATTGTAATTTGTTCTTAAATTATAAATATCATCTGTTAAACCTTCTGATTGATTAAAATTAGAACCGGTAAATTCTTGTCTATTTACTGCACACATAGCAACTGGATTCATCCAACCATCTCTATATGGAGGACTAATACCTTTTTCACAAAATTCTAATACCACATCTAATACATGTTGATTAACAACAAGGACGTCACAAATATTTTGTACATCACCTGGATTAAAATTGTTTACAAAAGATGTTTTTAATGCTTTTGTAATGGCGCATTGTTGGAACATTCCTAATTTACACATGGTTATATTTTGTGTTACTAATACTTGTTTAGTTTTTTTTGCTTTATCTCTTTCTAATTTATCCATTTCTAATTAAATATTATTAATATTTATTTATATGCTTTTTAACGTACCGTATATTGATTGTTAAAAATTATTATAAATCCATTTCGAACATTTCCGTTTCTTCTTTATTATTTTTATCTTTATCGTTTATTTCTTTTTTTTCTATATATTCTCTGTTAAAAAAATTATATTTACTAATATCTATTTCTAAAAAATCTTTTAAACTTATCCTTTCTGAAATATTTGCATTTAAAAATCTTTTCAAAAATATATCTTCTTCTGTTTCTTCAAAAAATATTATTCTTGAAGTAATTAATATTTCTTTAAGATCTTTACAATCTATATATGGGGAGTTTCTTTTAATTATTTCATATAATATTATTCCTACATTCCATAAAATTTTTTCTGTAATATATAATTCTTTTTTATTAAAAAATTCTGGAGGCGAATATATAGGACTACCATACCTAATAATATTTTTACTTTGTTGTTTTTTATGAATTAATACATATATATTATTTTTGATATAGATATCACATAATTTAATAGGTTCTATATCTATATTATTATTTATTATAAATTGGATTAATTCTCTAAATTCATTAAAAAATTTATTAAATTCATACTGATTTTTAATATTTATTTTATTATATAGTTTGTAATTTGGATAGACTATATAGAGATAATTTGGATCATATATTGCATCTTCAAATTGAATTATATAAGGATGTGATATTTTTAATGGAATAATTTGATTTTTTAACGGTATTACTTCTATTAATACTTCATTAATATCTGAAGTGTTTAATCTATATCCTTCATATATGATAGATACTGGTGTTGATTCTACTATCATATTTAAATTTATATCATATTTATTTCTTATCCTTTTAATATTTATAGTATATGACGACGCATGAGATGACATATAATATATAAAAAGTTGATTATTTTTATCTTTATATATTTATTTTATCCAAATTAAATTATTATGAATTGTTTTAATTGTAAACTAACTTATCCAAAATATTTTAAAATTAATGATAAATCATATTGTTACTTTTGTAAACTGATATATTTTCTTGATCAATCTGATGTATTTTGTATAAATATTGGTTATTCAATATTAAACCAAGATGATATAGTTAAAAAGACTAAAGATATCTTAATAAAAGAAAATAGAATCCCTACACATAAAGAAGTTGATCCAAATTCGAAATTAGTTTTAGTAAACCCTTATATTTTTAAGAATATTATAAAACTTATGACACAACAAGAACAAATTTGTTTTTCTAATGTAAAAATATTTTTCACAGATGATTTAGATACAGAATATATTAAAGTTCGCAGACTAATAGATAAACCAAAACCAATCAAAAAATCGAAAGATATAATTAATAAGATTGATATTTTACCCCATCAAAAAGTTTTATATGAAAAATATCATAAAACTTATTTGAATTCAAATTTGAATATTAGAATTTAATTTCAATTCAATTCATTTTATTTCATTTTAAATGTAGCGTAAAAAAATGTTTTTTTATATATAACATAGAAATATATGTCTGACTCTGACTCTGGCTCTGATTCCGATCTTAATTTAGAAGATTATGTTAAAAATAACCAAAATTTAAAAAAAGCTTATCAATTACAAAATGTTTCAGAAAATAAATTTAAATTTAAATATATGGGTATGTTTGAAACTTTACCATCTGTTTCTTTAGGTGATTTTAAAATGGATGATACCACACATTGTTATTTAACAAGTAATTTTGTATTTGAAGAAGAACTATCTACACACAAAATGTTCCCACAAATTACGTTGATGATAAACAAAAATAATAACTTTTTTAAATTATCAATGGGTGTTGAATTTGAACAAGATATAAAATTAGAAGAAGAAAACATTGGTTCAGTATTTATTTTATTCTCTGATGAACAAAAAGGAGTTGCTGAAATAGTTAAGAAAAAGTTGATTTATCCAGGTTCTAATAAAATAATATACTTTTTAGTGAATGAATTAAGAAATGATAAAATCAAAGCATATATTAATGGAGAAGGTAAATAAAGTTTTGGTGTTTACAGATGGTTCTTATATACCTAAGTTAAATCAATGTGGTTACGGTGTTTTATTTCCAAATAAAGATTTTAGTAATATTTCTAGAAAATTTACTCATGAACCTTTAACAAATCAACGAGCCGAATTATATGCAATATATAAAGCAATAAAAACAGTACAAAAAAAAGATTATAATTCAAATATAAAAATATATACTGATTCTGAATATTCTATTAAGAGTCTTACTATATGGATTAAAGAATGGAAGAAAAAAGATTGGAAAACATCTACTGGTAAAACTGTTTTGAATCAAGATATTATTAGAAAAATAGATTCTCTTATGAAAAAAAATAATGGAACTATAGAATTTGAACACGTCAGATCTCATACGGGAAAATCAAATTTTGAATCTGTAAATAATGATATAGTTGATAAACTTGCAAAGATGGGTGGGGCTAAATAAAAAAATTATTTATTTTAAAAATAATATATACATTTATTTATATAATGGAAAATCAACCATCTACTTTTGATAGGGTCGATAATATGCTTGTACAATGTGGTACATTTTCAGGTGCTATACAAATTGTTTGTTCTGTTATTTTTATTATAATATTTTGTGGTCTTGGATATTATTTCTTTAATAAAAAAGATACAAAAGTAAAAACACAAGCAACCGTAGTTCATGGTGAATGTAAAACATATTCAGTTAAATCTGGTAATTCATCAAGAATGCAAACTGATTGTGTATTAGATATTGAATTTAAAGTTGGAGATAAAATAATTCAACAAAAATTAATAACTACTGATAAAATACACAATAAAGATGAAATTATTAATATTAAATATGACCCAGCAAATCCACTTGATGTTGAATATAATCAAATTGAATCAAAAACACTCGGTATGATTTTAGGCGGTATTGGCTCTCTTTTTGTAATATGTTTAATAATACATATTGTTTTAATGAGAGTATCAGATTGGTATAAACGTTTGATGTGTGTCAATATGATAGGTAGTGCTTTTAGAGGAGCAACTCCAGGATTTGGCTTTGGATCAAGTAGTTACGGAAATAGCGGTTTTGGTGGAATAGGTCCGTCATTTGATACTAGTTTTGGTTAAAAAATAAAAAATTGATTTATTTTAAATTTAAATAGATTTAAATTAATAAGAACTATTAATTTAAGTAAAATGGGTATTACCGGTTTCTATTCTTGGATCACTACTAATTATCCAAACTGTTTTGTAAATTTAAAAAAACCTATATTATTCAATCATATCTATATAGATCTTAACTATCTTTTACATATGTGTATTTATAACTCTCCACATATCAAAGTCACTTTAAAAAAAATCGAAACGATGATCTTAGATATCTGTGCAAATTATCATGCAGTAGATACTATTAATATTTGTTGTGATGGTTCTGCTCCTCTTGCAAAACTGTTTTTACAAAGAATTCGGCGTCTACAAGAAGCTCGGACAATGATTTTTAACAAAGATACGGATTTAAACAATTCCTCTTTAAATTTTACTCCTGGTTCTGTTTTTATGGAATCAATTGACACATATTATAATGATTTAAAACAAAAATTAGAATCTACTCTAAATGTTAAAGTTAATATTAACAATTTAGAACATGGGGAGGCAGAGATTAAGATTAAAAATTTAATTAATAAACATTTAGATCAAAATCCTATATCTTCTCATCTTTTAGTTACAAATGATGCAGATGTTTTACTAATTATATCCGCTACTAAATTGTATAAATCAATGTATGTTCTATTAAAAAATAATATTGTCTTATCACTTGATAAACTTATAGAAACTCATATTGAAAAATATGGTAAGGGAATCAATCCAAACTATGATTTCTCTTTTCTAAATATGTTTAATGGTAATGATTATTTACCAAAATTAAGATTCTCTACTATTGATAAATTATGGGAATCTTACCAAGTTAAACTGCGAAAACATAAAGGATTAGTTTTGGGGAAAGATGTTGAAACTGGATTATTTAAAATTAATTCTGATTTCTTGATAGATATCTTAAAAAGTTTATGTGGAAAAATATCACCAACTATTTTGAAAAAAACAAGATTATATGAATATAAATATGATATTTATGATAATTATGTTAACGGTTTAATTTGGTGTTTTCATATGTATTTTAACGGTAAATGTGAATATAATAACTATATGTACTTTAGCGATGTAAGTCCTGACCCGATGCTTCTAATGTTGCATTTTATGAATTACAATATTAATAATAGTTTTAATTTAGTTCAATCTAAACCAATTTGCAATAAACTATGTTCTATATTACTTTTACCACAAGTTGCGAAGAAATTAATTAATGAACAGTATTATTCATTCATGGATAAACATTCATATTTATATGAAGAAGAAAGATGTAAAGATTGTCAAACATTTTATGAAACAATGAGTGAACTAAATAAAAAATATAAAGAAAGTGAACATAAAGATACCGCAATTAGAAAACAAATTGCAAATAATCAAAAAGCGTATGAAACACATAAGGATAAACATCAAAATTTAACATGTGAAATGATTGAAAAAATTAGAGATGAATATAATATTTCTTTTTTGAATTAAAAAATTTATTTATTACTTTTATGCAGAATCAGCATCTTTTACAGCTGGGGCTGCTGGGGCGGCTGCGGCAGCTGCTGCTGCTTCTGCTTCTCTTCTTTCTTTTTCTTGTTTCATTCTGTCAGTAACTGATAATCATGCTCTTTTTGCAGCCATTTCTCCTGCTGCTCCTGGAACGAATGCTGCAAATGCATTAATTCCCATTGGTGCTCCTGGTGGTTTTGCTACTGGTGCTACTGGTGGTTTTGCTACTGGGGCTACTGGTGGTTTTGCTCCTGGTCCTGGTGGAAATGGTGGTGGTGGTGGAGGTGGAAATACTGCTGCACCTGTTGGTGTTATTTTTGCTGGAGCAGATGGAGCAACTGCTGCTCCTGTTACTGCTATGCTTGGAGTTGGAGTTGTAGTTTTCGTAACGTCTGATTGTGCTTTACTAATGGTAAGGTGGTCATCGAGACATTTAATAACTGCGTCGATGTCTGAATTACAACCTCTAATAATTACATCTACACCGTTCTTGTTATATGTCTTTTCCATAATAGTACCTAATCCCAAAAAGTTAGAATTTAAACCAGTTAAACCACTTAAACCGCCAAATGGATTTGAAACAATAGTGGAATTTGGATCAAATGGATTAAATGGATTTAAAGTTGTTGCAATTGGCATTCCAATAGGATGTAAAACACTGTTGGTTTTGCTGCTAAACTTAAATGGAGTTAAACCACCAAGTGAACCGGTTGGTCTAATTGCGCCAAAACCTAATGGACCCATACCCATTGATACACCATTACCCATTGGTAATCCACCCATTGGTAAATTCATGTTTACTGGATTAATAGGAAGATTCATTGGTCCTAATGAACCTAAAGTTAATCCACCCATTCCAACGGCTGCTACTGGAGCTGTGCCAATATGATCTGATATTATACCTGATGCTTTTAAAAGACTCATCTTTATATAAAACAGATTGAGATTTAAATTTTTTTTAATATATTTATTTATAATTATATTCTATATAAAATGATATTAAGCAGAAATAAGACCCTAATAATTTTAGATTGGGATGATACTTTATTTCCTACAACATGGGTTACTTCAAATGATATAAATATAAGAAATTTAGATATGACAAATTCTAAATCTATAATTAGTTATTTTTCCCAGATTGATAATGAATTAGACCATTTATTGAGAACTCTTCTAAAATGCGGTCATGTCGCAATTGTTACTAACGCAATGTTAAATTGGATTAGTATTTCATCAAATATTTTACCAAGAACAAGTAAAATATTAGCTAACAAAAATAAAGGTTTTGATATAGAAATAATATCTGCAAGAGGGTCTTATCAATCTCAATCAAATAATCCAATGGATTGGAAAAAATTAGCTTTCGCTGAAATTATTAAAAATAATAAATTTAGAAAGATTAATAATATCATTTCTATAGGTGACGCCGAATATGAATATAAAGCTTTGATAAATTTATATGATGAGTGCAATAATGAAAAATCATATAAATTATTAAAATCAGTAAAGTTTGTAAAATATCCAACAAATCATGTATTATTAGATCAAATTAGAGTAATGCAAAATGCCGCAATAAAAGTTAGTACTAGTAAAACTCATTTGGATTTGAAATTTGAATTAAAAAAATAAGTTAATTTTATAATAATTGAACAATATTTAATTCTTTACCATAATTTAAAATAATTCTACCCAAAATTGATTCTGATGTTAATAATTCACCATAGTTTGGTGTTATACATGTAGAACAATTTGAATTTGTACAATATAAACTCCAATTACGTTCTTTTTCATCTGTATAACACATTTTTTCAATTTCAGTGTTATATATTTGTTCTGTAAAAATTGTTTTTATTACTTTTTCTAAATTACTTTTTAAGTCTAAATTGTTTTTTATAACATTATCTAAAAGATCTAATTTAAATAATTTACCTACACCTAATGTATCCTTTCCCTTTTCTATATTTTCTATTAATCCTTTATTGATATATGGAATTTTTGAAATAGTTAAATTACTAACATTTTCCATATATGATTTATCAAAATCATAAATACATATTTTATATTTTCTGGGTTTGGAATATCTTTTACCATTTATAATATATTCTTTTATAGTAGGTTTAGATTCTTCTTTAATTAATATATTATCAAAATGAAGATCATTATGAACTATTTTTAAATGTGTATTTAATAAATATATTGAATAAATTATTTCAAATATTGTTTCTTTTAACAAATTAATATCTAATTGTTGTCTTTTATTAAAAATAAAATCAAAATATCCTTTTCCTCCAATATCTTCTGTTACTATAAAACATATATTATCTGTTCTATTTAATATACCTAATACTCTATCAATATCTGAAACTTTTGATTTAATATATGATGAAAATACATCTTTCTCTTTTTTATTCATTTTAAATAAATCCAATACCTTTACAAAATTATCTTGTAATAATGGTTCAGTCTGTCTTGTTTTTATATAATTATATAAATATTGCTCATATAATAATCCCTTATGGGTAGAAGAAAAAATTTTAAAATAACAAGGGACACCATTCCAAAACCCTTTAAATATTATACTAGGTGATTTAGAATTTGGTTTTTGATATATAAAATTATGTTCATTATTATTGATAGAAATAATATTTGTAAAATCATCAAATGTTTTTAATTTAATTATATCTTTTACAAATCTAATTAATTCTATTTCTGATTCACTATTTTCTTGTGATGGTGACGGGTTTGGTATCATAGGTTCTACTAATGGTATTAAATCTTTCGCATATGGATTATATTGTTTATATATATCAAAAAAGAAATTTCTTATTCTATTTAAATTTTCAATCCCATTAGGGGTAACTTCATTAGTTTCAAAAAAGAAAGAATTTTTATAATCAGTATGTTTAATTTTATAAAATCTGTCTATTTTTTCTTTTGTTACATATTTTAAATTATTATTATATATTCCCCATAGATGTACAGATGTTATGGTACAATCAAAATCTGTAACGAATAATACATTTTTATTAGAACGTTGTAATTGTTCTATTATTTTTTTTAATTTCTTTTGTAATAGTTCATTATTTGAAAATCCATTTTGATTTGTAGGTAATTTTACTATGAGATAATTATTATTTTCTATTGGTAATGATATATCATCTGAAAATGGTATAATAATTGGTATACTCGATGCTATTTCTTTATCTTTATCTTTATCTACTAATTTATACTCACCATAATAAATCTCAGTTTTATCAGATTCCCGTTCTGTTTCAGTTAAAAATATTTCTGGATTATCATCTATATATATTAAAAATGGTAATTCTCTAGTTTCTGTAAAAAATTTATCTACTTCATATGAAATAGATTTTGATTTATTATCAAATGATTCTGGAGATGATATACTATTATTTAGATATCTTTTTCTTAATCCTCCTTGTGTTTTAGCATATATTGTACTAAAGCCATCATTTTTAACAAGGTTTAAAACATCATTTAATTGTGAATATATACCATTACTATCTACAACTATTTTTAGTATAGGTAATTTTGAAGATTTTAACAACTTTATAGAATTTATATCATCTATTCTTTCTATTATATATAAACCAGTTTGTGAATTATTTTTTTTAAAATAATTAATAGTGATATTTTTTAAATCATTACTATCATAATTAATTTTGTCCTTTGTTATTTGGATAATATTATTAGTTCCTTGTTCACATATAACTATAAAATATAATGTATTTAAAATTTTTCTTTTATCATTTTCATTATTTAAATTTATTGTGCTGTCTGTTATAATGTTATAATATATGTCATAACGATATCCATCTTGAATTTTAATAATATTTTCTGTATTTTCTATTTTTAAAATAATTATATCATTAATGGAACTAATTGAACTATTATTATAATAATAGTTTATATTACCATTCTCAAATCTTGCATGAAAAAAAATTTTATCTAAAGAAATCTGACTTATTTCAGCTTTTATTTTATATATTGGTTTGTCTTTATCTATACTTCTATAATTTATAGTTTCGGTAATTGCATATTGAACTTGTAACGAATTATCAATATCTTGAATAGTAGTATCCTTATTAATTGGAGTATTATTAAAATATACTGTATCTTTAGTATCATTAATATGAGGAGTCGTATCAAATAATAATATATATTTAATATTTGTAGTCATTTATAATAAAAAATAAGATAATAAAATTAAGATAATAAAATAAAAAATTAAATTTTTAATTTATAATATTCGATATTTTTAATAAAATAATATTTTTTTTGTGCTGGTAATTGTGTATCAATACCTTTTACATATTCAATTAATGGTACTAAATTACCATCTTGTCTTTTAGATTTAATTGTTATTACATCATACATAATATTTTCTGTGGCCCTTTTAGTTCCAGGTATATTTCTTTTAATTTTTATAAAATAGTAAAAAACATTTCGTTCATTTACTCTATCTTCTGGAAAAGCATCTATTGATAATTGTAAAAATCCTCTTCCATTTTTTTCAGTAATCACCACAAAATATTTTTTTTGATTTTCACTTAAACTATCAAATAATATCGTACCATCTTTATCAGTAATAAAATTTAAATAAATATGATAATCATAATCATTTTTATATTCTATCTGTGTTGTGTCTTCTTCTTTATTAATAAATAAAATTTTTGTTTTATTTTCATTAGTTTCATCAAGTTGTATCATTTTATTATCATAAAAATATTCTATATTATTGTTGACTCTATTTTTAGTTGCATATAAAAATAAATCATAATTATTTTTTATTGATTGTTTATAATGATGTTTTACTATTAATTTTCCTCTTTCATTCATTATTGCATATTGAATTTGATTAATTTGATTTAAATTTAAAATATTATCATCTGCTTTTTGCTCAAAACGACTTCTTATTGCGGCAACTCCTGATTTAGTTTCTGAAGTTGATTCTGATGATTTTTCATTTAACTTATTAAAAATTACAATATTTTTTTCATCTTTATATGCTGTATTATCATTAAAAAATAATATATATCTTATAAAACTATCTGCATTTAATGCCATCCTATAATAAAAATTAAGATTATAAAATTTATAAATAATTTGTAAAATAATTAATATATTCTACAATACAGTCAGGTTGTAAAAAAATTGAAAATAATAATATATTAAATATGCCCTCTATTTGTATTAAAATTATATAAAATGATGCAATCATCCATTACTAATAATACCGATTCCGGTCTTGACTCCAAGGCCAAGGAAGTCTCCGTCAAGTTCTCCAGTGAAGACTGGAAGGCTGCGGAGAAGAAACTTTCTGTTTTCGATCAGAAAGTTAAAGACGAACTTTGCGAACTCGCAAACAGTCTTGTTGGCATTAACAATGTTGGCAAGGCTGATGATGCTATGTATAAGACAATCGGCAACGATTTCTATAAGCTAATTCGTAATGATCTTTTTGTAAATAAACTCGTCAAAGAAAAAGTCGAGTCGCTTTCTAAGAAGGCAAAGGAGAAGCCTATGAAGGCTGCTGATAAGATTCGTCAACAAAACACGATGCGAATCATCGAAACTGAACTGACTAAGATTATCAAAGGTTTTGATTATACTGATTTCCGCATTCCGGCTGGTCTTGGTAGCAAGATTGTTGAGATGCGTGCAATTGGTTTTATGCAAGCAGGTAATTTTCTAATTCAAAACAAGAAGATTTACCTTGATTCGAACAAAATCATCAAGAAGACGAAGATTCCTTTTGTATACAATATTATTATTGCTATGGAAAAGTTTCTCACAGCGGTTACTGGTATTGAGGGTCAATCGATTATCAATGCATCTACTCGTTGCGAGATTTCTTCTCATCTACTTGATGATTACAAACTTATTTTGGATGAAGTAAAAACTGTTTACAACTTCAACGGTATGGTTGCGTATGAAAACGCTCCTCAACTTCTGTTTTATACTGATTTTGATTCGTATATTCCTAACAAGGGATTCAAACCATACATGCACCAGAAGGAAATCACTGAAGGTATTAAGAATGCAATTCTTAATAAGACACCTACAGTGTTTTCTTACAAGGCTATGACTGGCAACGGTAAGACTGTTTCAGTTGTTTCTATTGCAAAGATGATTATGAATCTCAAGATGATGTACAAGTCGCATGAATCGATGGAACTTCTGTTCTGTTGTAACTTGCGGAGTGTAAAAGAACAAGCGGCCCAATGGTTGTTTAACTCTGACATTCCTTTTGCAATTGGTGCAATTGATGGTGATCGCGGTCTCCGCATTATCAACAATTACAATTGCAAGAGTGATGACAAGCGTGTTGCAATCGTTTGCAGCCCCGAAGCTTGTTATGAAATTATCAACGGTGATTCGTTTAAGAAGTATATTCTCTTTTTGGATGAACCTACCATTGGTGCTGACATGAAGACTTCTGCTGCGAAGATGAACGTTCGACTTATGTCGAATCTTCCGGAGATTAGTATTCTTTCATCGGCAACTCTTCCGCATGAAATTTATCCTTGGATTAAGGATAATCATGAAATTAAGTACGGTCCGTCTGAGTTTGTAACTATTTATTCGAACAAGATTCATATTGGTTGTGAAGTAAAGACGTTTGATGGAGAGTTGGTTGTACCTCATCTCAAGAGTAAGAACTCTGAGGATCTTTTGACTGCGATTGAACGTATTTCTGAGATTCCTTTTCTCGGACGTGCTTACACAATCAACGTTGTTAAAAATATCTATGATCTTATGCGTAGTGAAAACATCGAAGGTCTTCCCGATATTCCAACTCTATTCAAGCAGATTGAAAATCTTAATACAGATACTGTTCGTGAGTTTGCAATGACTCTTCTCAAGTTGTTGGCAACACAACCTAACAAGGTCATTCAACGAGTCTGCCAAACTAAGATTCAAAGTGATACTACTAAAACTTTTGCCGTTGAAAAGACTCGCAGCGATCAAGAAGATGACGGTTTTGAATGGGAGGAAGAACCTGTTCAAGAAGTTACGAATATTGTTGAATTTGACAAGCTGGGTACAACCGGTGGTCATAAATTCATGCGTCAAAATCTTATCGCAACTGTTAATCCTGTTGAGTTTACTTACAAGAATTTCAAACCACTTCTAGACGATGTTCTAGCTGAGATTGGTTCTCTTCGTAAGATTCAACAACAAGTATCTCAACAAGTCGCGATTTGGCAAAAGCAGGTTGATCGTATTGACAAGCAAGAGTTTGTTAACGAACTGGAACGTGCTAAGGAAACCGAAGAATTGCTAACCAGCAAGCCTACACTTCAGTTTCCTGCAAAGTTTCAAATTAATACGAAGGAACATGTTCGTCATTATGCAAAGAAGACTAATCTTGCAATTGATCGAACTGCTCTTCGTCATGAAATTATACCGAGTGAAATTCCTTTTGATACGATGGCTGTTCAAGATGAATTGGCGATTCTCTTAATGTGTGGTGTCGGTGTTTACACGCCTAGCTTTAATTTGAATCCAATTTACCTTGCAACTGTTCTTCGTTATGCTGAGGAAGGTAAGCTTGCATATTTGATTTCGGATGCATCGATTTCTTACGGTACTAACTACCCAATTAATCGTGTATTCATTACAACTGACTTTAGCGATAAGTATAGTATTAATACTATCTTCCAACTTATGAGTCGTGCTGGTCGTGTTGGCAAATCATGGATTGCTGAAGCATACATTGATAATGAATGCGCACTTCGTATTATTAATACGACCACTTCGACCGAAGAAGATATTGAAACCAAGAATATTAATCAACTCTATGAAGATGTTGTTCTTGAAAATATCGCTAAGGATGAGAAACTCATTGAAGAACTTGAGAAGAAGAAGCGCGAAGAAGAAGAGCGTATTCTCAAGGCAGAGCAAGAACGACTTCGCAAGATCGAAGAAGAAAAGCGTGCTACCGAGGCCGCTGCTCGTGCTCGCGAAGAAGCTCGTTCTATTCGTTCTGTTCGTCGTATAGCAACTGTATCAGCAGTTGTTGCTGAGGCTCCTGGTCGTGTTTCTATCGAAAATAACTTTCGCCGTGAATCATCGGGCCAAGTTACTCGTCGTAATCCGCAACAACAACCTCAAACTCGTTCGCAGCGGATTGCGAATATTGGAGCGAAGTCTACTTAAATTAACACTTGAGTGAATTATATTTGTTTATAACTGATTATAGTTAACTATAACTAATAAAAAATTGAAATTTCTAATTTCCTAAACATAGTTTATTTAATTTAAAATATAACTTAATATGTTCTCTGCATACCGCCCCTGTTCTTTTTTTGATGAGCCTATCATCACGTCCCATGGAATTATCTTTGGTTTGGAAACCAATGGTTCCTATATTACTGGTCAGTTGCCAAGCTTTATTCAGGCAGCTTACATATATAATAATGACGTACCGATTGCCCAACATATCAATTTTGATGATAATCAACGGTATATTTCTACAAATAATATTACGCCAAAAATGATTGGTGGTACAACAAATAATCCCCAAACTACTCAACCTAATCAACCTACTCAACCAGCTATTGCTAATTCAAAACCTGATATTTATGAAGAACGTCGTCAAGAAATTGCTTTGGAAATTGCAGTAATGAAGAAGACAGGTTTAGATACAAAGTTTGCGAAAGATAAGAAGGAATATGATGAAATCTGTTCCAAAATTCGTGAACTAGTTAAGATTGCAAAGACAGAAGGTATCGAGAAAGTAACTTATAAATATATTCCTGTTTCTCCAATTGGTCCCCCTCCTCCAGTAAAGCCTGCGCCTAAGAAGGCTGTATCTGATACTAGCTCCGTTTCTAGTTCTGTTTCTCGTACAGCTACCAGTTCAGCTAATAGTTCGGCTACCAGTTCAGCTACTTCTCTTTCTTCTGTAAGTTCTGGTACTTCTGTTATTTCTCGTGATTCACTCAAGAGTCTTGGTAAACATAGTCTCAAGTCTCGTATTGCTCGTTTAGCTAAGAAATTTGATGAAGAATCAGTTGATTTCGATGTTGTTACTGAAGCTGAGACTGAAACTGATATCACAACTAATAAAAGTGAAACTAGTACTGTAACTAATACTGTAACTAAGACTGATACACACAGTACTCTTATTGCAAATACAAGTCAAAAACAGATTAATTATGCTGGTTGTGTAATTATTTACACTGATAAAAAGGGAAAACAATCACTTTACCTTGGTAAAAATTCAGATAATCTATACAGTTGTATCTTTGATGAAATTTTGTCAAACGGTAAGGGCGAAAAAGAGTCACCAATTGTAACTGCTACAAAGTCAGTTACTACACAATTTCCAAATACTCATGTTATTATTAATTATGATACTAAATATACTGATGTTGAACAAGAAGATTGTAAGATTCGTTCTTATTTAATTGAGACAAATAAGTACATTAGTACAACTGAACTTAATGAGACTATTAATAATATGGAATCTGTTGGTTGTGATATGCGACTTAAGAAGATTCGCCGTTTTCCTGTTGATAATATTAACAATAATCTTGGTGAACTTGATAATAATTATATTTTTGATGAAAATAACAAGAAATATAAAATTACTAAGGAACTAAAGCAAATAATTACATCCTTTTTGGAATCTAATTATTTTTAAATTTATTTAAAAAGTTTGTTTATTGAATCTAATTATTTATAATGTTAATCCTTGCATTCTATCTTTAGCCATACATTTCATTAAAAGTGGGACTATGTGATAACCCCATATTATTGCTGAAAAATATGGGAATAATGAAACAATCCATGCAATGTTTTCATGACCATTTTTGCATAAATAGTTAATTAAGTGATACAATATTGCGGTAACAACTATCATTAAGATTAATGGCATTAATACTTGTGATCCAATCATATTTTTTTGAAGAAGAGCTACTACAAATCCAGCATATAATAAAATCCATACTGATTGTGCAACTAAATATACGGTTGCTTGTTTACAATCGTTTTTGCAAAGTAAATTTCCAAACATTTATATAATAAAAATAGATATTATATATTTTTTATAACAAAAAATTATAATTGTAAACAATTAGTAAATAATGAATTTACAGTATTCATACAATCATCACTCTTAACAAACATATAACCAGTGTAAATATATGCCAAAAATGGTAAAAATGCTACTAAGTTTGCGGTGGTAGTATAACGTTTTTCACATAACCAATTTATTAAAAAATATGCTAATAATGCTAATAATAAATAAAATAATAAATTATTTAAAAATTGTTGTTTATCTGATGCATTATTTTTATATTTTAAAGCTACTATTACTATTAAAGCAATTATAAGTGGTAATATTACTCCTCCTAATACATATACAGGAGCACAAATTTGCTGACATTGCATTATATATTAATTAATTAATAAAAAAAATTTATATTAATAAAAAAACATAATTTAATTAATAAAGTTTTTTACTTTATCTAATAATTCCTTTCTATATTCTTCATCGTGTTCAAAATCTTTGTTACAGTCAAGAATTAAAGCACATGGATTATTATTTAACCAATCTTCATGAGCTTTATGTAGTTTATTTAAATATTCTAAAGTAATGCTTTTTTCTTCTTCTCGACCACGAATTTTAATACGACCTAAACATACTTCTGGAGAACATTTTAAATAGATAATTTTCTTATCACTATCAGTACGAACAAAATCTTGATAAAATTGACACCATAGTTCATATGCTTCATGTTCAATCTTTTGAAGTTGTCCTTCTTCCCATAGCATCTTTTCAAAAACATATCTATCTGTATCTATCGAACGATCTAGAAAAACATAATCTGAAGTAGATGAACGAATAGCACGTTCAATTTTCATCATACGTGTAACATATGCAATATTTTGAAAAGTATATGCCCAACGAGGGATATCATCATAGAATGTTTGTAGAATATTTTTTCCATCTGAATTTTTAACATGAAGCCACATATCAACTGGTTCTGATACTAGTTCAGAATTTGCAATATTTTCTTTAAGTAGATTCGTAAAGGTTGATTTACCAACACCAATATTTCCTTCAATTTGAACAGTTTTGGGCATTTAATATATTGATATTTAATATATTAAATATGATTTATTTAGTTTATTTTTCAACTTTTTTATT
>JACCDO011838954.1_pt1 | contig 17527 bp, 16 predicted proteins | sample 7446101 | NCBI WGS metagenome assembly JACCDO01 (sample SAMN15323440, study PRJNA562643) | freshwater metagenome | isolation source: river surface water | place: USA:Blue River Watershed | collected 2017-08-16 | reverse complement strand
CTGATGGTGGTTTTGAATGGAAGAATGAAAATTATCAAGAACAAGAAGCATATGGATTAATTTTAGGAGAAATAATTGGAGCAATTTCAATTCAAGCTAAAGGTGGTTCATTTGTATTAAAAGTATTTGAAACATTTACAATTAATACTATAAAATTAATATATATTTTATCATCATTTTATGAAGAAACTTATATTTATAAACCATTTTTCTCTCGTGCAACTAATAGTGAAAAATATATAATTTGTAAAGGATTTAAATATGATAATCTAAATGATAAACATATTAAACATTTACAAATCTTAGAAGATACTTTAAAGAAATGTGAAACAAAAGAATTTATTAATGACATGTTTCCTGATTTTATATTAAAAGAAGAAGATTTAAATATTTTCAAATATATTAATATAAATATTGCAAATACTCAACAAATTATGATTAATAATTTAGTTGTTTATATTAAATCAAATAATTATTTTGGAGATATGTATCATGGCTATAGAGAACAACAAATTAAAGCAAATAAATGGTGGATAGACAATTTTTTCACAGATAAACTCAATGAAAAAAATACTATGGTGAAAGATATTATTAGATATAATGAATCAGAACTTAATCTATTTGTTAAAAAATTAATTATTTAGGTAAATAATTATCAGCTAATTTTTCTCCAATTTTTTTATCAGCATCTTCTAATGACATTCCTTTTTCAATTTGCTCTAATTGAGCTATCATAACTTCTAACATTTTATTATCTGAATTACTACATAATTGAGATATTAAAAAAGTAAATCTATTCATCATATCTGGATGATTTTTCCAAAAATAATCTTCTTTATCAGTTCTATTAGTAATACCTTTTAATTCAATATTTTTAATAATTGTTTTAATAGTATTAATAGATGCTTTTATTTCAGCAACTGACGGCCTATCTGTGTTTTTATCAGAATTCATATATTATATATTATATATTATATTTACTCTTAAAACCAATTTATAATATTATTATTTAAGTTTTACAAATATATATAAAATTAATAATATATTTATACAAATTGAAAAACTTAATATCATCATTTCAGTATTATTATTTGTGTTATCACTTTCACCAAGAAAATGTTCTTTTTTATTATTAATTTTTCCATCTTCTTTATTATTATGTTCCATTTTTTCCTTAACATCGACCATACATTTATCATTATTATCAAGTAAAGATGTAATAGCTTCATTTACTGAATATATTTTTTTACCATTACGTGAATTTACATGATTATGCATATTTACACCCCATGATATTAAAGATAAACTATCCTTAAGTGCTTCATCATCAAGTGGTGTTATTTTTAAATTTTGTTTAAAATGTTCTCCACAAATAGGACAAGGAATAACATTTGATAAATTCATAAAAAAATCATAATATTTTTGTTTATCCAATTCAGTTGGATTATTTGGATATCCTAATGTAATATAATGAATAAATTTCCATCCATGAGGTCCCCATATATCTGGTCCAGGCATATTTATATTAAATAAATAATAGAAATTATTTATTTAATTTTAAACCAATATTTATTTTTATTATTCATATTTATCAATTACTTTATCACATTTTCTCTCCCAATATTTATCTAAAAATATCATAACAATTGATGAAATTATACCACTATACCATATACCAGTTGGTGCTTTGTTTGTAAATGTTATTGTAAAAACAAGTATTAGTATCCACATCGGTATTCTTACAAAATTTATAATTTGTTTTCTGAATTTTTTACATAAATATGATAAATAATCATCTTTATCTTCCATTGCCATTGCATCTATTCCAGTTACTATTGATATTGATTCACATGCTAATACTATACAATGAAGATATCCAAATTTACCACTAATTAATGCAGTAATTATATTACCAATGCATAATATATGATGTAAATATAAATCAATTCTAGTTGAATTATTTGCTGCTATTTTTAATAAATCTACTATTAAATAAGCCATAAATAAATAATGAATTTCATTCATATCATTATGATGAAATGAAAATGGATGAGAAAATCCATTTTTAAAATGATTTATAAAAACATGTAAACCAACACATGTAAATGCAATACACATTAATGAACGATAATAATTAAATCTAGTTTCATTACTATATTTTTGTAAATCTGGATAATAGTTTACCATACTTTCTAAAATGACTAAAATTACAATTTTAAAACATAATTCTTTATAATCATACATTATTTATAATTAATATTTATCTTTTTAATAAACTATGTTTAAAACTATATTTTTAATCTTTTAAAATAATATCAATTAAATCTTTTTTTGTTAATCTAGAACTATTTATTGTTTTATTAAATTGTTTACATAAATTAATTAATTCTTCTTTTTTCATTTTATTTAATTGAGTTTTATTTGGCTTTTCTTTTACAATAAATGCATTAGATGTATCTTCATCATTATCCTCCCCTGAAGATAATTCTTGTTTTTTATTAAATCCTTCCATTTCGATAATTTCTTCAAAATTATCATTAATATTTATACTATCACCATTCATTCTTGTAATATTCTGATTTAATATATTTTTCTTAAAAATATTTGACTTTGGAGAACTAAAACTAAATATTTTTGTATCTTTACAAATAATTGGTTCCCACCATTCATCGTAATTTGCTAAAAATAGTGTTGGTTTCCATGGATTTAAAAATTGAACATCTTTATATTCTGCCATAATTTTATTATTTTTAAAATCAAATATAATTATATTAATATCTAACTTTTTAATAATAGTATCCATATCCATATTAATATCCATATTATTAGATAAACAATAAGAAACAGAATTAACAAATGAATTAGATGAATTATTAATACCAAATCTATAAAAAGTATCATCAAATAAATTATTAAAAAACTGAAATTCCACACTTTTCATTACAATGTTTGGTTGTAGTGAAAAAGTATTAATGGCAGGCATTAAATGTTTAATAATAATGTCATAGGTTAACATTATTATTAATGATAATATGTTTTTAAATTGTTATATAATTATTATTTGTTGTTTCACTTTCACAAATATTTAAAATAAATAAAAATACACTTGTTAATATATTTATTTTATTATTATTATAAGGTCTAATTAAATCATTTAATTCACTCCATTTACACCATCTAACCTCATTAATTTCATTGTTTTTTATATCTATATTATTTATTTCTTCATTAACAATTGATGTATAAAATATATGTTTATATTCTTTATTATTTGTTCCAACAAATAAATCATGAATTGGGTCTAAACATGTTATTATTTGATAATCATCATTTATATTTAAAGATGTTTCTTCTTTGAATTCTCTAATAGCACATTTAAGATTAGTTTCATTAGAATTTTTTCTTCCTTTTGGTATTTCCCATTCAGTTGAAGAATATTCTGTTATAATTTTATCTAATATACCTAATGTTTTTAAATGATTAAATTTAATATTTGATAGTTTCATTTCTTCCAAATATTTTTTTTTATAAGCATTCTTTAACCATAATTCGCTCCATAAATTATTAAAATTATCATTTTTTATCATATTTATTTCATTTGAACTCATTAAAGAACACATATTAATAATCCCATTTGTATCATTAACATTATATTTACCTCTAATAAAATCAATGTAATTCAACGAGTGCCTTCTATTAACTAATAAAAAAGAAATCATATCATTATATTCATTAAATTTATCAATATGTTCCATAATAAAGTTATTTAAATTATAGTATGAAACAAATTGTAAATTATTTTTAAATTTATTATAAATCTTTTTTTCTAATTTAATACAAATAATTCCAACAGATGTTAGTGGATCAATAAAATTTTTATATTGATTATTGTTATTGCAATTTCCATAATTAATGCACTCAGATGATTTCATTATCTAATTTAAATAAGATATATTTTTTAAATAATTTATTTTTTCATTTTTACCAATACTAAACTTAATATAAAAATTATAAATATTAATATTACAAATCTGATTAATGCTACAATAAAAGCACCTATCTTAAATGTAATACCATTTGTTTTAATAGTATAATCTACTATTTTATTTATATCAGGTTGTTGATCATCGTTTCCATCTCTATCTATTATTGGTAAAATTATATCATTCATGAAACTTAAAACTAATTGATTAACAAATGTTGATATTACTGCAATACTTATGCCAAATAGAACACTATTTTTCATAAGAAGTTGTTGTAGTTCAGCCATTGTATCTAACATTATAATATATTTATATATTAATTTATAATATATTATAATGGATTTAGATTTATCAACACTTATTAATAAGGCATTTAATTATTATGATACTCAAAATATTCAATACAATAAATATATAAAATCAGATAATATTAATTTAGATAGAGATAATAATATTATTAAATTTAATGATATTAATGAAAATGAATTTAAATATGAATTTTTAGGTATATTTGATAATTCCACTAATATTTGGATGTGGGCATGGTTAGTTCCAGAATTTATGTATAATGAAACAACTATTGTTAGAAAATTATTAAATTACGGATTAAAAATAAGTCCAACAAATTCTACTAGATTAGATAATGAAAAAATATATTTAAAAACTCAAATGGTTAATGGAAGATTTTTATTATACGATAGTTTTCAATTGGATTTACATTTAGCTATTTCTAGTTATTTAGCTAAGGATAATTTTAAATTTATTTATTATAAAAAAAAATATTTGAACAAAGAAAAAACAAAATATATAACAATTTATTATTTAATTTTCTAATAATATTAATTTTTCTAATTAATATTATATAATAAGAAAATGATACATGATACAATTAATATTATATTGACATTATTTGTATGTCAACAATTATATTATTATATTCAGAACAAAGAAACTATGAAAGATACAGATACAAATAAAATTAATGATGCATATAATAAATTAATGGATTTACTTAAACAACTTTTTCTTAAAAATAAAGATCAAGATGTTGTATATAACCCATTAGCTCCACCAGAACAAAGAGTTGAATCTCGCCAATATCCTTATCCAAATAATAATTGGGAAAGAACTAGAGGAGACCCTGACGATTATCAATTAGTTGGTTTATTGTATAATACTGATGTTAATAAAAATTATCAATTATATGGTAGACGTATTTATCCAGGTGCATATGAATGGGAATATTATATTAGAGGAAAAGATGCTGGTGGATTAGATATAAAGTTTCCAATTCAATTAAATAATAAAGAAGAAATAAGAGATGGAATGGTAATTAGTTTACCTATTGATAAAAATCAATATACAGTATCTATTTATAATTATGATCAGCCAAGATATAATCCTTTTCCTAATCTTTAATTTTAATTAATTTTAATGACGCACATATGATTTATCCAGAATAAAAATTGATTAATAAATTATTAATCAAAATAATTGTATATATAATGGCTCTCTTAAATGACATCAATAGTATAATTAAACCTATAAACGTTATTTGTTATGATAATTTTAATAAACAAATTGATAATATATTAGAAAATATTATAATTCATAATAATAGCTCATTTAATAGCTTAATATTTAATCATATAATTTATAATTATTCAAATATTGATATGGAACTTAAAAATAGAATTATAATCATATTAAAAAAACATATTAATAGTAATATTAAAAATCAAAGAATTCATTTTAGAAATTTGAATAAAAAGAACAAGTTGAATGTAGCTGATTTTAATATATATTTTGATAATATGTATAAATTAATTAATAAATTAAATGGTATGTTTCAACATATAATTCCTAATAATAAAAAAAATGGGACACATAAATGGGGTAATAGTATTCTTTGGGAATATACTATCGAGTCTATTAATAATATTTTAATTAATGATATTATTTTTAAATATTCAATTAATAATAATATTAATTCTGAATTAAAAAATTCAGATATTAGTAGATTAAATTATTATATTAATATATTTTCAGAATATATTACTAATAATAAAAATGATTTCTATTCTAATTTTGTAGAACATATTGATAATGCTTTAGTTGATTATATTGATGTTAAAAATAATATGTTAATTAATACTTTTCATCTTGGAAATAATGATAGTGATAATAATATGGATGCAGTTATTAATATTAATATTTTCAGAGTATTGTATAAATATTATAATGATTGTTATTCTAATTATTATTATATTACTAAATATAAACCATTCAATAAATTAAAAGCATATATTACAGAACATATTAAAAAAATATTTGAAACTAATAATGACATCATATTTATTAAGAATTTTATGAATTCTTATAAAAAAGAATTCATTTCATTAATTAAACATATAGATATTACTAATATTTTATTAACTTATAGTCCTTCTGATATTGATAATTATATTACGTATAATAATACATTATATAGTATTTCTGAGAATAATTTATTAAATTCTATTGTTTTGACATGTATTAAAAATAATATTGATACATATTTTAATAATTTTGAAAATATTTTATATTTAGCAGATTTAATTAATACTGATATTATTAATAAACAATTTAATAAATTTTATTATTTATTAGGTTCAATGATTAAAAATAAAGATGAATTTATTTCAGCTATTTGTCAAAAATTAACAGAAAGAATAATTTATAAAAATATTGATATTCAAGTAGAAAGTGAACATAAATTTTTGTTTGAAACTGCATTTAGTTTTGATAGATCAATAGTTCTTAAATATAATATTATTTTGAATGATTATAATGAGTCTAAAATGTATTCAACTAATAATAATAAATTATTAATTACATCTTTAGATGCATGGAAGATTAATCATTCAACTGGATATTCTCAAACAATTATTAATACTGAAGAATTTACAACAATTTTATGTAAAAATATTTTCAAGTATAATCAAAATAATCAAGATACACAAATTAAAAAGAAATTAATTTTATATCCTCATTTAGGTTCAGTTGAAATTGAAATTTATAATCGAAAAATTATAGTATTACCTGCGCATATGTTTTGTCTTGAATTATTTGTATCATTTGACACTAACTTGTCTTATGATTTATTATTTGAAAGAGTTAAATTAAATATGAGTAATTATAATGATGAATTTATTAAAAGTATTATTAATTCATTAATTGGACCAATTTTAATTAAAACTAATGAAAATAATTTTAGAATTACAACTAATTTAAAAAATGATATATCAGAAATTAATATTATTGAAATTTTTCATAATAACAATAATACAAAGAAAACTATTATTAAAAAAATGAAAGAAGAATTATGTTATGAAAAAGAACATATTATTATGGCTAACATTAATCATCATATTAAAAAATTCGAACAAATTAGTATTGCTGATTTACATGATTTAGTTGAAACAAGTATTACTCTATTTGATGTAAATATTGAAATATTTGCTAAAGCTATATATAAAATGAAAGAAAGTGGTTATATTGAAGTTAATGAAAATAACAAAGCTATTAAGATTATTTATTAGTTTTACAGTTATTTTTAATAAAAATTGATTATTGGTTCCTTTAATTAAATATATTTATTTATAATGACTAATCCTTTTATTAACGATTCAATTACCGTATATGATGAAAGTATTAATGATGAAGTGATTATTGATATTTTAAATGTAGCTAAATATTTTAAACATATTTATTGTTTATGTGCTTTGGATAATAATACCGAACTTGATGCATCAGTCTTTATTAATACTAATATTAATAAAGAATTATTAAATGAAACAATTAATAAAATGGTATTATATAAAATAAATATATCTATTTTAAAAAATATAGTTCATTATGGAAATATTTGTTATTGTCCAAAAGATATCATTATTGGTGCTAATAAATTTGGATACAATTTAGATGATAATGTATTAATCTTACCTATTTATAATATATCATTTTTAAATTTACAAAAGTATATAGAATATATTAATGGGTTTATTACATTTAATAATTTTTATGACATTATGATTATAAATAATTATTTTGGTGATAATATGAAAAATGAATTAGCTAAATTAAAAATTAATAGTATGATTAATAATTTCGATGAAAGTAAATATTGGGAACTTTCTTATAATTGTATGCCTAATATTACAAAATTATTTGATAGCAGAAAGTTCAATTTTAATATTATCAGAACATCTCCAAATATTAGTAATATTTTGGAAAAAATAGATAATTCTCCAATTAAAGAAAACTATATTGAACAAATTTTTAATCGGAGAAATTATGTAGATCCATCTGAAATTATTAATAAAAAAGGTTACAAATTATATTGGAAAGTATGGAATTGTGATTATAAAAATGAAGACATTAATAAATTATTTGATATATTCGATGATAATAACCAAAAATATCTATTATTTAGTAATTTATGTATTTCTAAAAAATATTGTCATTTAGTTATTAATAATGAACATATAATTAAAAATTTATCACCAATTATTCATCAAAATATTAATCTCTATACTTATCTATTTGGTTATGCATGGCTTCGATTTTATTTCGAAGAAACTATTAATCGTTTTCGAGTTAAAACAAATGATATGTATATTTTTGATATAAATACTGCTTCATTATTACCAGTTTTTCATTTTGAACATAAAAATCCTCATAATAATCCTTATTGTCCTATATTAGTAGCTAATAAAAGTTTAAATCCAGAATTTAATATTGGAGGTGTTATTTGTAATACTGATAAGGATTTAGATAGACGTATTTGTAATCTAGAAGAATTTAAAAAGAAAATGAATATATTTATTAGTAATAATCCAACAATTGATTTGTTAAATGGTATTAATTTTAAAGAACTTAAAATTGCAATTACTGGTAGTATTATGACTGCATGTGCTCAATATAAACATCCATTAATGAATTTATTCAATACTTTATCTGAAAATGAACAAGAAAAGAGATTTTTTGACGAATATTATTATGAATCAGATGTAGATGTTATGGTAATGAGCAAATCAATTTATGAATTTTTAGATATTACTAAAACATTTCATGAGAAAATTATGTTAAATTGTTGTCAATATTTGAATTCTGAACCAGAACATGTAAAGTATAAACTATTAAGAAGCACTTACTTATTTGTTTCAAGTGATTTTATTAAAGAACATATTTGTAATGATAAATTGAGTTATGAGGTAGTTGTTAAAGGACTTGAATTAAAATTAATTATTAAATTATTTGTTCCATATGCTAAGAAGATGCATGAAATTGAATGTAAGAAAAAATTAGAAGGGATAAATGATGAAGAAAAATTAAAATTAATGGATAAATATGCAGAATTATTTATTTTTGAAGAAGATAATTTAGTAATTAAACTAAAGGATACTAAAACAAATACTACAATGATAAATAATAATATTAATAAGCCACTTGAATCAGAATTTTCTCAGGAAGAAATTGAGATGATTCTTAATAGTAATAATAATATGGATGAAGAAAAAATTAATATTATAATTCCAATGATTGATGGTTTAGGATTTAGTGATGGTTTTAAAGCTAGAATTACTGCTCCACAACTTAATCATGATTTTGAATTATTTCCAGTATTTAAAGATGATTTTATGAATACTGTTGCTAATTTTCATATGCCATGCGTAAGAGCTTATTATAATGGTTCTAATGTTTATATGACACCATCATTTATTTCAGCACATATGACTTTTATGAATATTGATTATAAATATTTTGCTGGGAGTAAAGATCCAATTAATATTATTAATAAATATCGTATGAGAGGTTTTGGATGCTGGCTTAATAAAAATGAATTAGAAACTTATATTAAATATAATTATGAAGTTCCATTTTGGAATAATATGTTTAATATTAATCCAAATAATAAAAATAGTTATTATAAATGTTTTGGTCCATTAAATATTAATTCAAATATTTTTAAGCCAAGATTAGTTAATACACATTTAATTAATAATGAAAAGGTAGCACCTGTCGATTTTAACTATAGTGACCAAATTTTCAAAATATTAACGGAAAAAGAATATAATATTAATAGATTTAAATCAGATAAATCTTTTAATAAAAAATATAATACTATTAATAAAGATACTGGTTATATTGAACCATTATATAAGGATATAATTATTATTAATTCTTATTTAAAAAATAATGATACTATTCAGACACCACAACAAAATGATTGGAATTCAAATGGAGATGAGTGGGATGTTGGAATTACAGGACCAATTCCAACAGTAGTCCCTATTGATTTTCTAGGCAATAATAATGAATTATTGCCTCCATTATTGAATGTATAACCTATAGGTTATAACCTATGGTTGGGATAAATATTTAATGACCTAAGATCATTAAATAGATATCCAAAATAAATATTGATTTAATTAATGTTTGATTTTATTTAAACTAATAATATAATAATACATAATGTCAACACTATTAGAATTGGACAAAGATATCTTTCAAAAAATGAAGGATAAATTATTTAATTTTTTTGAAGATGAAACATTAGAAAGAGTTATGGAAGGATTGAATGAATTTGCATTAAAATATGTTGAAACAAATGATTGTTCATTTTTAATTAATGATATTTTTGTTAATAAAGTAGATGAATTAATTCTATTTATGGAAAAATCTAATTATTTAGGTGAAATGATTACAACTGGTCACATCTTACCAGAGGAATTGGGATATATGAAACCACATGAATTATGTCCTGATAGATATAAAGCTATTATTGAAAAGAAAGCATATGAACATAATCAAAAGAAAAATAAAGGTTCAAATATATTTTCATGCAAGAAATGTAAACAAAGTAATTGCGAAGTCACTCAAAAACAAACAAGATCTGCAGATGAACCTGCTACAACATTTGTTAAATGTTTAGAATGTGGTTTTTCATTTAAATTTTAATTTTATTAAAAATTTTTTTAGCACTAATTTTTGGACTTAATTCAACATTATATTTATTTTCTATATATATAATGCTACTAGTTTTAGTATTATTATTATTATGGTCTTCTTCGAATTTAAATATTTTATCAATAATACTAGGTTTTTTATATTTAATAGCATAATCAATAAATATTTTAAAATCTTGATGAATAATATATATTTCAACCATACTATATAATATTTCAATTTCATGATTTTGGTTACATTTAATTAATATATCATAAATGTCTAACAATAAGAATACTGTATTTATATATTTTGATTCACAAAATTCAAATCTTCTGGTGCTAATTATATTCCATCTTTTTATATTTGTATTTAATATTCCAATATGATAACAAGCATTGTTTCTTAATAAATCAATTGCATATAATGACATATAATCTCTTATATTAATTTCTATATTATGGTAATCATTATCTACTATATTTTTTTGAAGTTCATTTAAATAATTACTCCAAAATTCTATTGGTCTTGGAGAACATTTAAATTCTCTATAAAAATTTTGCATACTTTGTTTAAATGATAGCCAAAATTGTTCAATATGATAATCAGGATTCATAATAATAATATATATAATATATTATATGATAGATAAGAAAAAAAGAGACGAAGTTTTTAATAAATTTAATAAATTATTTGGACCAAATATAAGTAAGGATATTGAAGCATCTATTTATAATTTTAGTTTAGATTATGCTGAAAGTAATAATACTCCATTTTTATTAGAAAATATATATATTAGTAAAGCTGAAGAATTATATTGTTTATTAAATACAAATCTTCAAATTGTTATTAAAGCTATTAAAGATAATAAATTGAACCCCAAAAATATAGCAAGTATGAGACAGACTGAACTAAATTTATTATTAGCAAATAAACAATATGTAGAAATAGTTAAAAAAAGAGAATTAAACATGATGTTAAGTGAAAAAAAAGGTAGCACTGCATTTGAATGCAAAAAATGTAAAAAAAGAAAATGTTCCATTACTGAAAAACAAGTTAGATCAGCAGATGAACCTGCTACTCAATTTATAACATGCTTAGAATGTGGACACGTTTTTACCATCAATTGAGTAATTAATTAAAATTATATTATTATATATTATATTATAATAATATGTCCAATGGAGCAATATTACAATTAGAAGCAAAAAATGAATTTGATGAATTATTATTTACAGATGATATAAAAATGTCTGAATTTAAAAATAACTATAAAAAAATAACAAATTTTTCTGAAGTTCCATATAGTTTTTATCCAACTGGCTCAACTAGTTGGGGTGACAGAATGGTATTTAAAATAAATAAAGTAGGCGATTTGATGACTAATATGTATATCGCAATTGAATTACCTGAAATTAATGTTACTCAAATTATTGGAAAAACAGAAAACATTGTATCATCAAATTATAGAGTAAAATGGCAGGATTACATAGGCTATACTATTATTGAAAAAGCTATATTAAGAATAGGAGGTCAAATTATTCAAGAAATGACTGGTGAATATATGATGTGTTATACCGATTTATATGATAATGCTTGGGTTACATCGGTGTTAAGCGGACATGATAATTTTTTAATATCACCGCAACTACAAACATTTAAACAATATATTTATGTGCCTTTAAGATTTTTTAATTGTGGTAATTATAATTCTTCATTACCAGTTAATGCTTTGAGATATCATGAAATTGAAGTTGAAATAAAATTACGCAGATGGGATGAAGTTTATTTAGTTCTTCAACAATTAACAGATATTAAAAATAATGACCCAGATAAAAATGATCCAGCTTCAGGCAAATATATGCACACAATTGAAAAATTAACACAACAAAATTTTAATAATATTAGACTTGATTGTAATTTTATATTTTTAGAAAGTAATGAAAGAGAATATTATTTAAATAATAAATTAGATATTTTAATTACTCAAGTTCAAATGATTGAACAAAATTGTAATAAACAAGATACTATATATCTTAATTTTAATAATCCTATTAGAGAATTTTATTTTCTTTTATCTAAAAGCGAATATAGTAAAGAGAGTTTTTGTTATAGTGGTAAACCGCAATTTATTCCATATAAAGCATCTCCACCAGACCCACCAGAATTTACTAAAGCATTGTGGAATTTAATACCAGAAAAAGATTTATTATCAGAAGCAAGTCTTCAATTTAATAATGTTGATAGAGTACCATATAAAGATTTTAAATATTGGTTTAGTGTTCAAAATTATGAAACATTTAAAACACGTCCATTACATCAAATATATTTATATAGTTTTGGTTTAACAAATAAAAAAATGAATTGTGGTAGTTGTAATTTTTCAGAATTTGAAAATGTTAAATTAAATATTAGATTAGCTGGTTCAGATATTCGTCAATATCATATTTTAGACGATGAATATACTTTAGAATTAGGACCTGATATAAGTGCTGGAAGTAGTACTAGAATAATAGTATTCGGTGTTAATTATAATATTTTACAAATAGAAGATGGTATGGCACAATTACAGTTTAGTATGTAATATTTAATAAAGTTTCACTTTATTAAAATTATCTACTAAATTCTAATTTGTTTCAGTTTAGTATGTAATATTTAATAAAAAGTTGATTATTTAAATAGATAGTAATATATTTAAATAATATTAATGTGGTTTGAAATTTGTAAATTATCATGTATGCCAATTATAACAAATTTTAATAAAGTCATAATGGATTGTCATGAAAGGTTAAAATTTATTAATACTAATAATAACCGTGAAGGGTATTATACTTATGATGCAATTATTAATATTATAGTTCATTATTATTATCATACCAAAAATAATAAAGACAAATTTGTTAATATTGATGATAATAATTATATTTATATTGATACAAAATTAATTAATAAATATAAATATGAGCCAATATTTAATGCAATTTGTAGTTTATATTATAGAAAACAAAATGAATTTTTTAAAAGTATTCCTAATATTGAAACATTAAGTATTCCATCTGAATGTAAATTAGATAAGAAAATATTTACTAAAGATAAAAATAATAATTTTAATATTAAATTATTTGAATATCAACAAAAAGCAATTATGAGAATGATTGAAATAGAAAATAATATTAATATGGAGTTTGTTAGAAGTAGTATATTTGAACTTGACAACAATAATATTATTTGGGATCCTCATCATGATATGGTAGTTGAAAAAGATGCTATAACTAAAGTTAAATCAAATGGTGGGATATTATCTGATACAATGGGATTAGGTAAAACAATTACAACAATCGGATTGATGCATTATGGAAAAACATGGAAAAAAGAAGATATTTTAACTAATAAAATTTATAGCAAAGCAACATTAGTAATTGTTCCATCTCATTTAGCAAAACAATGGGTTGATGAATATATTAAAGCTCATAGAACAACTAAAAAAGTTGTTGTTATCTTAACAAAAACTCATCATGATAAAACAACATATCAAGATATGATTGAAGCTGATATTGTTATTGTTACTATTCAATTCCTTTTAAATATTAAAAATTATTGCTCTATTAATTATAATTTTAGAACAATTACTACTTTTGATTATATTGATAGATTTTTTAAATTAAATGAAGTTTTGGAAAAAATGTTAGAAAATAATAATTATATTCATTGTGATAAACCATTATTTGAATTTTTTCATTTTAATAGAGTTATTATAGATGAGGGTCATGAAATTATGGAACATGAAAATATCAGTGCAAAGATAGGAGGTTTCATTAATCATTTTATTAAAAATATTAATTGTAAATATAGATGGTATGTATCAGGAACACCATTTACCTCATTTAAAGGTATCAAGAATATTATGGATTATTTAGATATTAGTTTTATAATTGATAATGAAATTATGAAAATATATAATGATGGAACAAATTTATTAAATAGTTTTATTATTAATAGAAATAGATATTTGGGAATTTATAATTATATGTGTAATTATTATATTATTGAAAGATTTTTAAAAACAATTATGGTAAGACATTTAAATGATGATGTTAAAGATATGGTTAAATTATTAGGATATGAAGAACAAATTGAATGGGTTGAATTAAGTAAAGCTGAAAAAAGTATTTATGATAGTAAAGTAAAAGAAAGAATGACATCTTTTGATAGAAGAATTTTACAACAAATTTGTTGTCATCCATTAATTGCAGAAACATATAAAAAAATTATTGGAAATGCACCAGTTTCATTAGAAGAAGTTCAAGAAAAATTAATAGAACATCATAATGATATGATTAAAGATTATCAAAATAAAATTGATAATTTAGATAAAACTAATCAAGCATATCATATGTTATTATCTAAATATAAAACAATTATTACAGAATCAACATTTGTTTTGAAAACATTAGAAAAAATTAATGAAAATATAAATTTTGATGAAGATGAAAATTGTATTATTTGTTATGATAATATGAATAAACCAATTTTAACTCCATGTGGTCATATGTTTTGTAATAATTGTATTCAAACTTGTCTTAAAATTAAACCAGAATGTCCAATGTGTAAACATCATATTACTCCTGATATGTTAATTGATATTAAAAAGAAAATAATAGAAGAAAAAGAAGAAAACAATCCACAAGTGAACCCATTGGTGAACCCATTGGTTCATAAGTATGGTTCAAAATTAGGAAAGCTAATTCAAACAACTAGAACTTTATTATCTCAAGATGCTCGCATTATAATATTTTCTCAATGGGATGATATGTTAACATTAATTGGTAAAAGTTTATTAGAAAATGGAATTGATTGTTCTTTCATTTCAGGTAATGTTTATAGAAGAAATAAGGCGATTACTAGATTTAAAATGGGAGGACATGATAATAGTGTAATTTTATTATCATTAGCTAATTCTGCATCTGGAACAAATCTTACAGAAGCTTCTCATATAATTATAGTTGAACCAATTGATGAAACTAAAGAAAATATTAAAGCAATTGAAGGACAAGCAATTGGAAGAGCAGTTCGATTAGGTCAAAAACAAGTAATTAAAGTAATTAGAATTTTATGTAAAGATACAATTGAAGAGGAAATTTATAATATTAAATATAAATTTTAATTTTTTTAAAGCAAAGGTTATAAATAATAAATATTAATTATAACTATAGGATAATATAATGAATAGTAAACCGATTATTAAATGGGTTGGTGGCAAAACACAAATTATTGATAAAATTATGGAAAACTTCCCAATAGAAATAAATAACTATCATGAATTATTTTTAGGAGGAGGCAGTGTATTATTAGCTTTATTATCATTTCAAACAGATAATAAAATTAAAATAAATGGTTCAATTAATGCATATGATATTAATGAAACATTAATCAATATGTATATTAATGTTAGAGATAGACCTCGTAAAATTATTGCATATATGAATAAAATATTAAAAATATTTAATAATATCAATGAAGAAAAAGGTCCACGTAATATAAAACATAAAATATATATTAAATCAAAAGAAAGTTTTTATTATTGGATTAGATATAAATTTAATAAATATTCTCAAGATAAAAAGAATTCTTATAAAGGATCAACCATTTTTATATTTCTAAATAAAACTTGTTTTAGAGGATTATATAGGGAAGGACCAAACGGATTTAATGTGCCTTATGGGCATTATAACAATCCAGAAATAATTAATAAAGAACATTTAATGAATATATCTAAATTAATAAAAAATGTAAATTTTATTCATTCTGATTTTTCAAAATCATTTAATAATATTAATAATCAAGATTATAATAATTTCTTTTATTTAGACCCACCATATGCACCAATTAATAATACATCATTTGTTGATTATAATGCTGATGGTTTTGATATAAATAAACATAAAAAATTATTTGAATTAATAAAAAATATGGCAAATAAAAACATAAAATTCATGATGAGTAATGCAGATGTTCCTATGGTTAGAGAAGAATTTATAGAAGATATTTTTAATATAATGACTATTTTATGCAAACGGTCAATTAATAGTAAAAATCCGGAATCAAAAGTTAATGAAGTTATTATAAAAAATTATTAATTGATTTAAAGTTTTTTAATTATATTATACATAATGTCAACAGCTATTGGTATCGATCTTGGTACAACATACTCTTGTGTTGGAGTTTATCAAAATGGTAAAGTAGAAATTATTGCTAATGAACAAGGTAATCGCACTACTCCTAGTTATGTCAGTTTCAATGAAACTGAACGTTTAATTGGAGATGCTGCAAAGTCAGTATCATCCATTAACCCTACTAATACTATTTATGATATTAAGCGTTTAATTGGTCGTGATTTTAATGATCCTGCTCTTCAAGATGATATGAAAAGTCTTCCATACAAAATTATTAATTGTAATGGTAAACCCAAAGTTGAAGTTGAATTTAAAGGTGAAACCAAACTTTTTACTCCAGAGGAAATTTCAGCTATGATTTTAACTAAGATGAAGGAAACT
>JACCDO011926423.1_pt1 | contig 17528 bp, 20 predicted proteins | sample 7446101 | NCBI WGS metagenome assembly JACCDO01 (sample SAMN15323440, study PRJNA562643) | freshwater metagenome | isolation source: river surface water | place: USA:Blue River Watershed | collected 2017-08-16 | reverse complement strand
TTGGTACCGGTGCAGGCAATAACCGCCAGGGTTCCTTCGCAATTGCGATTGGCCAGGATGCAGGCAATAACCAACAGGGCAGCAGTGCTGTTGCGATTGGTCTGAATGCTGGTTATATCACTCAAGGCAGTGCTGCAACAGCAGTTGGTCGCAATGCAGGTGGTTCCATTCAAGGAGCCAATGCAACTGCTGTTGGAGCATATGCTGGTGAGCTGCTTCAGGGGACAGATGCAGTTTCAGTAGGATACGGAGCTGGATACAATAGACAAGGCAATCAGGCAATTTCAGTAGGTGTTAGTGCAGCTTATTCTAGCCAAGGCACTCGTGCAGTTGCGATTGGTTATGTAGCTGCGTTTGGTAACCAGGGCAACGCAGGTATAGCAATTGGTGACGCAGCCGCCTACAGTACTCAGGGAAGCAATTCTATCGCCATTGGTGTCACAGCAGGCTACCATGCCCAGGGTACCGATGCAATCGCAATTGGTCGTCTAGCTGGCTACAACAACCAGGCAGCCAACAGTATTGCTCTGAATGCCTCAGGCAATGCCCTGAACCCTGCAAACGCCTCTCTGTATGTAGACCCCATTCGTCTGGATACCTCCTTCACCGGCGGATACCTCGGCTACAACTCTACATCCAAGGAGCTGGTGTATAATACTGGCGCAGCAACATTCGGCGATATCGCACTCACCGCAGCTACTACTGCAGTCAGTGCTGGAAGTGCCGGTGACTACCTGCGTATCAATATCAACGGAACCTTTTACAAGATTCAGCTGTACGCCGATAGTTAAACATAACAATTCACAAATCATATAAATTATACAATATTCAACCTTTCACAAAGTTTGAATAATGAATACTAAACTAACTAAACTAAACTAACCAACAATCGCAGGCAGGCAGTTCAGGATATGTCCCACAAACCCAGGCAATCCAATGTCCGGTGCAAAACCGCCCTGAGGTTTTTCATAGATTCCAGGGTATGCTAGACCAAATCCCCATACACAAGAACCCATTTCCCCTGTAGTCGCATTATGCCGGCATTCCAACACCTCGCCTCCCAATCCTCTCAATTCTATTTTTCTAGCACTAAATCCTGTAGCATATACTACATAGTCAGCTTCCATGAGAGCCCGTACAAATTCTTCTCCCTCAGCTCGTAAAATACGCACCATAGGCCATTCTTCCCGTACAATTGCATCCGCAATAGCCGCGGACTCCTGTTTGACTCCTTCGGAATCGTGGCATCCCGTGCCCCCCAATCGAATGCATGGGCATTCCGGCGTATGCGAACGCGCCCAACGAAAGGGCGGATCTTCCCTATACACCCCTACAATCCCAACGCATCCTATTTCCCGCAAGTTACGTAAGACAAGTGTTCCACTATGCGCAGTTCCAAATACAACTACGCGGTCTGAGGGGCGGATGTAGGAAGCCAGGGCCGCCCTATCTAGCGCGATTTCCAACGGAATTGCCGGCTTTGGATAATCCAGCCGCCGCGGTTCCCCTCCGGTACACAAAACCAACTTCGCAACCGCGTATTCGCTATCGCCAGCGCTGCTGCGCAGAATCCACCCTCCAGGCACTTGGCGTGCGCCAACTATATGTTGGGAGTGCAGAGTTACCAACGGTAAAATATGCGTCATTAAGTCACGAAGTTGCCTGCATAAATCAGCGAGTTTTGGACATGTGTTGGGGTCCTGGGCTTCCAACACGCGAAGTCGGGCGTCTTTCCAGCGTGGAACGGCATGAAATGCATTCGACAATTGTTCACACGTTAAATTCGCGACCACGGACCCATACAGACGGGCCAAGTCCCCACCCACACAGCCCGAGTCAAATACCACCGTACGGCGCAGACACTCATCAGGAATGCAGGCCAAAAAAACACACCCAGCAATTCCCAATCCCACTATACCAAACTCAAACATCCCTATACTTTGGCGGGCATTCTTCCAACATGACCTTACGCGGTCTGATATTTCCAAAAAATTCCCGGTCTCTGAATAATGAAATTAATTGACGCTTATAATTTATTGGTGAATGACGGCATAGCAGACAATCATCGATATTTTTCCGAAGTCTATAAATTATACGGATTCGCAGATGACCGTACTCTCAAGGATTACCTTGATTTTATTGACCACGAAACCGTGGCGTGGATGCAGGGATTTCCGGCAAAGCTCACAACAAAACTGGCGTTTTCGAAGCCAAAAACCGCAATCATAAAATTACTAAAAAAACAGTCCGTCATTCAGGCTCTCGGTGCAGACTATATTACACGCATTCATGATAAAGTATGGAATACATTCAAAAAAGAGGCAGACCGTCTTGTGGCCGACCGTAATAAGCATACCATAATTGTGGAAAAGGAGGACCGTGGGGACTTACTCAGTATGAGTTCTTATTCACATAGTTCGGCGCAGCCGAAGGAAGACGATGGGCGGAGTGTAGGGACCGTGGAAACCGTGGAAACATTGCCGACACCTCCTTTGCCCCGTGTGCCCCGACGAATGTACGCGCACCCACACCAAAACCTAACTGCATCAGAATTGCCGAATACCCAAGACCGCGTCGACTTTTTGAAAGAGGTGATTATGAAGATGGCCGACGCTTTGCCCGCAGGGTACGCCGACGCATTTCGCCTTCTTGTGTCGCGTGTTCCTTAGTCTCCCGCTTTCGCGTAGTTCTCGTAGAATCAATATAATCCATACATAATTTTGGACAAATGACCTTTTTCGGCCATTTATACTGCCGCTGGAGACCCGATGTATGCAACATCAATCGTGCCTCCTCTTCCTGCTCCTCCAGAGTCATATTATCAAAGTCCAGTTTCTCGGAAATGTAAATATGGCGCAAAAGGGATACGCCGGTTCCGCGACCAAATAGGTGTTCAAACGTCCGTTGCACAAAGGCCGAATATGTACCATTGTTCATGGGTTCTTTACCTCCTCGCGGCTTCTCGGCATCTTTTACAAATAGATATTTTCGCGGCCATCGTTCCACAGAAGTGCGGATATCTTTCACAAGTCCCTCCGGCAATTCCTCCTCAATCTTCTTGTAATGCTTGCTAGTTTTGTAGAGATTCATGGATAAAAAAGAGGACCCCTCTCTGCTAGGCCGTAATACCATGTAATTCTTATCGGTAAGATTGGGGTCTTTTCGAAAGAGTTCCACAGAACCGAGGTCTGCACGCTTGGGTCGCAAATGCACAATTACCGAGAGGAGGATATATTGTAGGGAATCGGGGCGTGTCTTATGGGGTCCACTATCTTTCAAGGCAGCATACTTCGCCTCAATCTCCTCGAAACTAGTATACTTGGCGATTTGCTTTTCGGCGGGTTCGCTGCGACGAACACGGGCGTCCTCGTGCCGCCCCAAGTCCTCATGTAATTTTTTCCAACGAGCGCGTTCCGTCTCGAGCTTCGCCAATTCTGCATCCTCACGAAACAGCACTAAAATCGCGGTAAGTAGGTTTCTACGTGTTGTGAGAGAGGGATAGCCTTCCTGAAGTTTGGGATACCAATGATCCGGATTTCGCACAATTTCCAACACTCCCTCCGCACCTACCTTGGCTATCATTCCATTCAAGCGACTAATGTAATTCGCCCGCGTCTTTTCATTCGGGAAAACACGCGTTAATAGACTTACTATTTCGGGTTCGATGGGCATTGCAGAGGGGCTACACAGTACTTTACTATGCCTAGGCATTTAATCCACGGCTTCCATATCTGCGACTGCTGCGACTGCTGCTGACGCTGGCGCGTCGGCGACTGCTGCGACTGCTGCGACTGCTGCGACTGCTGCTGACGCTGGCGCGTCTTCCAACAAATATACGACATATTCGGGCTCCAATTCTTCAATGGATTCAATGAGGGACATGGGCGGTTCAGGCAAAGGCTTCGCAATAAAGCTGCTTTTGTATATATCGTAAAGCGTATTTCCCATTAAGAATGTGGACCCGACAGTAACAGCAGCAATGGAGGATGCTAAGAGAGACCCGATTAAAGTAGCAGATTCGCCCGTTTGTTCGACTATATAGGCGGTAGTGCGGACACCTGTTTGGATACCGAGACCCACCATATCTCCGGCGATGAGCCGGCCTGCATGTGCGAGCACAGACCCCCCGATGCGCACAGTATTCGCCGCAGCTGAAGTGGCCGCCTTTCCGGATATGTGAGTCATGGTGTAGGCCAGAGCACCGGCAGCAAGGGAGGCTCCCGTAGCGACTTTATGAAGCCGAATCCAGGGTTCAGGTGCAGGCGGGAGGTCAAAGATTTGGCGCGCACCCTCTGTGTGAAGTGTAAGTTCCATTCTCTGTTCCTTGCTATCCTTGAGGAATTCCTATTTTAGGCGGCAGCATTGCGTTCCTTTGGCGACTTATTTTCTCCTCACAATGTATAAAATGCCTGAGCCTACTTACACACAGACTGGTCCTTCCTCCGTCGTTGGTGCAACCCCCACCTTTGCTGGCGCTGAGCCCTCCATTGTGGGCGTGCCTATCCAGGCCACCACTGTGACTGAGACCAAGAGCGTGGCCTCCTTCAAGGTGCACGTGGTGAACGTGGTTCTCTTTACTAGCGTGACTGTGGCCGTGACTCTGTATGATGAGAACGGCAACGGTGTGGGTGCCCGCACCTACGTGATTGCCGGCGATGAGTACCTGGCCTGGAACAACGATGACCAGTACCTGATCGACCTCGTGGCTCAGAAGCTGGGCTTCACCCTGTCCGCTTAATTGATTACCCCCCCTTCGCTATAAAAAGTGAGTATCAATACACATCATAAAATCTATGTACGAATATATAATATTGTTACATAGATGTCCCACATACTGTATCCACCCGCTTTTTACAAGCGCATAGAGAACGAGAAACGATTGCACCCAGAACTCAATCTGGGTCCGCTTCAGCCCTGTGAAGAACGACGCGTAGGATTGATTCTCCCAATACCTGGACCACCGAACACGCCCTATGCAGGCTTCGTCTACGAATTGGAGGTGGCATTTGATTCCTCCTATCCCTTTTCGGCCCCCTACTTGCGATTTCGAACCCCCATCTTTCACCCGAATATACATCCTAGTGGCCGTATGTCCAATTTAATGGTGGAGGCCTGGTCCCCCCATAAAACCGTGGCCACAATTTATGAATCGGCTATACAACTGCTGTCCCAGCCACTCAATGAATATCCCTATAATGACGTGGCGGCCCAGCTCTGGGAAACGGACCCCAACCAATTCCGCATCATCGCTTCACAATACAGACATCCAGAGGAACATCCACAACCCCTACACCCCGCCGAATTCGCGCCTGGACATACAGACACCGACAAGCATCCCTAGGATGTAGTCCATTGTCCCAGGGACACGCCAACAATTCCGGCAATTCCTGATAGGCCTCGCATACGGCATCCATAGCCGCTGCATCTCCCCAAAAAAAGATATCATAAATGCGCTGCGGATAAAAGGTCGCCGAGCCGCAATTATTGATTGCGTAGATTGTGTTGGGAATCGTGGACTCGTACAAACTACGCCCATGCGGTGCAAAGACGGCATCTGGACGACACCGAATTACTAGGTCGTAGCTGACCCCTGTCGCGGCCTCATATTCGCGCCGCAAACAATTCGCATCCCAGATTCCAAAGAGCTGAGGTACCACCGTTCCGCGAATCCGCATACCATTCCATTCAAATCCCTCGGCATACACGGTCTTCCATTCCCCTAGCAGGCCACGCTCCCACGTCGCTATGTCGTGGATACGAATGCTGCGTGCCTGTGGATACAGACGCCGCAGCTCTGCCTCGGTCACTTTATCTGCCTCATCTCCGCGCCATCGCACATCACCGTGATTGTAGGAAACTCCGCGATCCGACCAGGTTGAAATAAATACGTCGACAGCGTCAAAGAGGGACCAATATCTATGTAGGGAATGCAGTACGTCGGGATCCGTGTACCGGCGCATCTGGCCACTGAGTAGAATTGCGACGCGCCCCACCATTACCGTGGTCCATTGCCCTACGCCTTATGCCTTATGGCGTGAGCACCCTGGACTTTTTCGCCATGCTGCGAAATTAAGGGATGATGCGAAGAGGAGCCATATAATATAGGGGACCACTAACCAGTAGACTGTTGGAATCTTGGTGAATCCCGCAATCATCGCAGCTATACCCACATTTCCAACAATCACGCCCAACGCTCCAGCCAACTCCCGTTTACCGAAAAAGAGCCAGCACCAGACTACATTCAATACTAAATTCACCGAATGAAGGAATGTGAGAAGTGCGGAATCACGCAGTATGGAAAGACCCATTGCGGCAGCCAAGGAAATGTAAAGGAGCGTCCAGACGACGGGAAATACCCATGCGGGCGGGGCAAAACTGGGCTTTACACAGGCATACCAAGGGCCCTGGACGGATTGTTGGGTGTACTGGGACCCGAGGGTGGCCGTTGCCGTTACAGCAGTGGTGGAAATCAAAAACGGAAGAAGGTTCATATCTTCTCTCTATTGGTTCGTCAATTCAATTTGTACCGATAATATCCGACCTGTCGAATACTATCCATACATTCCGGTACATCGAATGTATACAGCCAAATGTGCACAATGCCTTTTAACTCGTGTACAAAGCCACATAGGAACTCCTTGGAACCTTGGACGGTGGATTGTAGGACACGATATGGATAATAGAGCTGCCGAATATTGAAAGAGTCTATTTCTTTGGGACTGGACTTACCTTCCAGAATCAGAATTTTGTGTTGCGTCTCAAAACATGCATCGATTTCGTACTGGACAGAAGAGACGCGAATAGGTGTGTCTCCGATTTGAAACGTAAATTCTCCGGTATAATGGCGGCCGTTCAAGAGGGACCCATGCGTAATTGGTTCGCCAAGGATTTCGGGACGTTCAAAGACACCACTGTATCGTAGATTATCTATAATAGAGGTCTCGCTGCTTCCAATTCCCAGTAGAACAGACGTTGTATCCTTGGGAATCATTTGAACATCCGAGAATGTATAGGAAAGCGGTTCGTAAATCGACTCTTTTAGAAGCAAATACTCGCCGTTCTTTGTTGGTATAATATTCAACCCGCGTTCTTTGAGCGGTTGTGGGCATGCAACAAGTGACGGATAATACGCTAAAAGCCGTGGTTCAAATTGACTTGCCTTGCTGCCTGTCCAGGTTGCTTTCGCATTCTTAATATCCGTGGCGGATACAGATTTGGTATGCTCACCGTTATAATGAATGCAATTGAGAATATGGGACCATGGATGTGAGGTGGACATTTAGTGTGTGTAGGATGTATGTGCAATGCAAAGAGGGCGATTGCCTGGCTCAATTTTCAAGTCTCTTGAAGTGAGGGAGGAGGCATGAGATATGTTGGAAATTCAGGTATCCTCTCAACACCAACACAACCAACACAACCAACCTGAAAATTTGAACATAACAGGTCATGTAAAGCACCCTTTCATTCATATACTATACATACAATGGCGTTTGATACTCTTGATTCTGTGCAATCTTTCTATGCAAATCCTTCCGTCTCCTACAAGGAAAAGCATGCAAATATTTACCGTGAGTTTGAACGGAATGTGATTCTACGCGAACCCAAACTCTCTCAGGCATTCAAGGCAACGGAAGGTTTCGGTGAACTCGCCTTTCAGTGGAACTGGTATCTCGCAGTGAAAGATGCACCTGCCGACTTTCGTTTCTGTGAGGTCGGCGTATACAAAGGACGGGTTCTAGCAACCATTCAATATCTCGCGGACCTCTTTGGGAAACAGGCGCGTATTGTGGGTGTAACTCCCCTCAGTGGCGCAGGTGATAAATACAGTGGTTATGATGACGTGGACTATTTTGCGGCTATTCAAAGTGCATTCGCAAAAACACATGGGTCTACTTTTGCGAATACGCAGATTATCAAGGGATACTCACAGGACCCCATTACCCTCATGGAAGCAGCCAAAGAGGGTCCTTATGATATTCTCTTTATTGATGGATGCCACGATTACGATGTGGTCTGCATGGATATCGCCAATTATGTTCCTATGCTGAAACAGGGAGGGCTGTTGGTCATGGATGATGCATCCCTCTTTCTGGAATCACCTGCTGGACAGTTCCATGGTCATCCTGATGTAGGTAAGGCAATCAAAGATGCTCTGGATGTACGTTCAGACCTCCAACATGTGTATGCTGTGGGTCATAATCGAGTGTGGCGCAAACTGTAAAAAAACACTTACCTTTGCGTTGCGTTGTTTTTTATGTTTTTTATGGTGTTTCAGTTTATTATTTTGTAGCAAGAGCCTCTTATGCAGGTTGTTAGGCAGAATGGTTGGAAATATCGCACGCCGAGACATTGATGCTCGGCACCTGCAGCAGAGCATGGACGCAGTCTACGTGACCCATGCAGCCCGCCTTGTGGAGTGCAGTCGCACCAAGCTTATCTGCTGCATTCACGTTGATGTTTTCTACTTGTAGGAGCATACCAAGTACATCCGAATGTCCCTGGTATGCTGCGCGATGGAGTGCAGTTACACCGTGGCTATCGGCCAGATTCACGTCGATGTTAGGCAGGGTTAGCAGGTCCTGTACAATATCGATATTGCCCTTGAACACGGCTTTGTGTAAGGCAGTCACGCCGTAGCAATCGCCCTTGTTGGGCAGAAGTGCAGTGGCTGCAGTTGCAGCAGTCGCAACAAGCGTCTTAACGACATCTACATGGCCATTGAACGATGCAGCTTGCAAAGGCGTTACTCCAGATGCATCGGCGCTGTTGGGATCGCACCCATCCTGCTGTAGAAGCCTACGCACCTCATTTGCGTCGCCATCCAGTGCTGCCTTCCGCAGTGCAGCATTGGTCTCTGCCCGTTCTCTATGCTGGCGCCATTCAGGTGGTTCGGCCCAAACATACGCCCCAACAAGCTCGCCGTTTAGCCACGTTTGGCGTTCCAGGTCGACGCCTACACGGACAACCTTGTAATCCCAGTACGACCCCTCATGCCAGTGATGACTGAAGACCAGGATTTCGTTGAGGTCCGGATTCGCACGCAGGCAGTCCTCGCCAGATACCCACGTTCTATCGGGAATTTGCCGCATCAGCAGGGAGGATGTTGGTAGTGCAGGAGGAAGCGGAGGTGGTGCTGGTGCTGCTGGCGCTGGCGCAGTCACATCAATGCAACTGGCCATCGCCATAAATTCTTCAGGAAACGACATTTTGGAAAAGTAAAGTAACGAAAAGGAAAGGAAAAGTAACGAAAGGAAAGGAAAGAAACGAAACGAAACGAAACGAAAGCCAACACACCCCCACCGACGCACGCCGCCGGCGTTTTCAATTTTTTCCACGAGACATATCAAGGATGAATCTCGGACCAATCCAGATAGACATAGATTTTACCTATGTATTTTGGGTAGGCACCATCATTTTCTTCATATCCTCCATCGTATTATGGGTAGGACGTGTTGGTGATGTAGGATACGTTTTCTACATGCAGGTAGCTGCCGGATTCCTGATGTTCGCCGGCAGCAAAATAGGTCGTGCCTTTTTAGGATTGGAATGACCCCAGAGTTCAAACGCATTCTACTCTTTCTAACAGGCTGCTTAGGAACGCGCCTTGCACTCGTCTATTACGCGAGGATTGCGACACCTGTTATGTTGGAAATTCTGGGAGCCCTGGCTCTTCTGCCCGCCATAGGATTCTTTTATATTTATGCTACCGGTTCCCGTAAAACTGGCCCCGAAGTATTTGGCGATCGCATCTGGTGGAATGGCTTACGTCCGTTCCACGGCTTGATGTATGCACTCTTTAGTGTAATGGCGCTCTTTCATTATCCCCAAGCGTGGATTGTCTTACTCGTTGATGTCCTTGTAGGTGCCGCGGCCTTTATGGACCACCATGTTAGCCACATAATTCCAAGCCTTCAATAGAAACTAAAGATGTCCCTTCGTGCAATGTTGTTGAAATACAATACAACAATGTCTCCTGCTCGTCATTATACTCGGGCCGAGCAGGAAGCTATACGGTTACGTGCAGAGCGCAGACAACAGCCCGCCGCACCAGCACCAGAACCAGCACCTGTTCAGTTAGACGCCGAAACCGTAGCGCCTTTCCCTGCTGCATTCTATACAGCCCTGAATGCCGTATTAGCATATGGCGCCGCACAGAATCTTGGGCCCACACGGTGTGCACGCCTGAACTACCTCTGGTTCGTCACAACGGCCATGGCCTATCAATGGACACAGCCCACAACAGAGGCACGCATTACAGGCACGAAGGACCGATGGGACTGGAACCAAGGCACACCCCTGGAAACCAACATGGACCAATACATCTGGATGATGCATATGTGGGAAGCCCTGATGCCGTCCTTTGTTCCCTCTATTGCACCTGGAACATTCCTGGCCATGGAACGTGCCGCCCAAGGATGGACCGAAGAACAGCAGGCTGCCGAATGGGACCGCGTACAAGCTGCCGGAAATTGGACCGGTTTCCAGACCGCCTGGAATGCCTGGTGGACCCTGCGCCAAGCAGATGGCTCCACGGAAGCTGCCGTTCAACCTACACCAGAACAATTACCGAATGGGGAAACTGTGTTGGATACCGCGGATGCCGTGGACCCCGCGACATTTGCGAAGCCGACGAAATGGACGCCACTGAAAGTGGGCACAAAGACCCAGAAATACCTGACGTGGTCTTGGATGTCCGTGCGTGCTACCGTGCTATCCGGTGAAGACGGCACAATTGCACAGAATGCAGCCAAGTCCGCATTTCTAACAGACTCCGCAGCCAAAGCCGCGGAAATCGCAGAAGTCCTTGCGATATCCCAGACACTTACGGATACTCAGAAAGTATCCGCAGAATTCTGGGCAGGGGGTCCCAACACCGTATCACCACCGGGCATGATGATATGGTTTTGGCGAACATTTATGCAAAGTCGCAACACAACCGCAACCCCAACATGGAGTCAACTGGTCTATAGTGGCCTGGACCTAGCGGCCCATATTTTTGAGACAGCCCGACTCGTGTGGGGACTCAAGAAACATTTCATGGAAGCCCGGCCCATCCAATATATTCGCACGCAACACCGTGGCGAGGCCATCACACTCTACGATGGTACCCAAACCACCGGTGAGCATTGGGTACCCTACCAGGAGACCAATTTCGTAACACCGCCTTTCGCCGACTTTCCCTCGGGTCATTCGGCATTCAGTCAGTCCTTTGCGAACGTAATGAACGCCTGGTTCGGACCCGATATTCCCGCAACTCCCTACACTGCGACGGATATAACCCTTCTTTCGCCCGCACTTGCTACGGCACCGCAGAATCTTGTGTTGGGAACCTGGACATTCCCTGCGGGTGCTAGCCTAATCCAGACCGGTCAGGTACCCGCTGCACCAGTCACCTTCTCCTTCGCAACATGGCAGGAGTTGGCTGATGCGGCTGGTCTCAGTCGCAAATACGGCGGCATTCACGCTACATCGGCGCATGTTGGAAGCCAAGCACTCGCCAATGCACTCCATCAGCGTATGCTTATGCGGTGGGCAATTCCGAAGATGTAAACCAAACCAACCACCCCACAGTCTATGTCTTTAACCAACCAAATGGCTGAAAACTACGCCGAAGTTTTTCGCGCTGTACTTTCATTTCTTTCTCGAATAACTCATCAATCTGTAAGTAATCGTCTTTCAACGCAATAATTTCCGAAATAAGAGTGCGTTCTTCCTCTTTCAGTTCAGCCAAGTGTTCTTTTTCCTCCTTGGTTTCGCTACGCGTCTGGCCACACGTCTCATATTTCCGAATCGCATTCAGAACATCCTTGAGTTGATTGGCTTTTAGCATTTCGGCATTCTGAACTTTCTTTACTTCGGCAAATACGTTCATATTGCATAATTTTGGATAACGAATGCGAATATCTTCCGGCAGGATGAATTTGTTGGTTTCCTTGATTTCTTTAACATTTGCCTCGGTATCGTTGATGATTTTCACCATATCTTTCCACCCCAAGTCCATAAACATGGCCTTGCCTGATGAAAACTCCAATTCGCTTTGCATCTTATCAAACTTATAGGCAGATGTCCTGTGTGCTTCCGACTTTGCATCCAATTTCAAGTATGATATGAGGGCCAATAGAAACGCGTTGAATCCATTCAAGGAACTCACAATCGTTGACCCGTAGGAATATTCTTTCAAAACGAGACTCAGAATTGTGCACGCAGATGTAATAAAAATGGCGGGAAGCATCAAGTAATTCATACGCTGTTCACATATGGTTTTGGCTTCGGTATAGAGTATTTTCTGACCTTTCAGATACATAGCAATTATATCACATATAACGGATTTGTTGGAATAATCGGAATTGTACTGGATATCCAACATCTCCTCTACTCGCTTATAATTCCAATCACCCATATCCACCATCGTTCCGACATCCTCGGTATTTGTTGCTGCAGCACTGGTGGTTGCAGCAGTTGTAGCAGGAGCACCAGGAGGTTCTGGAAGGATAGGTATGGGTGCCGGTGCCTCTTTAACATCTACCACAGTGTCTTCTATTTCAAGTCTAGGAGCATCGGCCATTTTACCCTATCAAATAGAATACCCTTTAACACAGTAGAATGGGTCTCGTATTATCACTGTCTAGAAGAAAATCTATCAAGTCTCAGCCTCAGCCTCAGCCTCAGCATCAGCCTATCATCAGCAAAGAAATGTACTTGGCACAAGCAATCCACGAAATTGAGAATACAATTTTAGGGTCAGATGCATGTGCAGAGATTGAACCTGCCGATATTGTTATAAGCCGAATTATGCCTATGCCGAAAAATACACCCAAACGGTAGAGCATCCAATGGATCCCCAACTAGAAGCACAGAAGCAAAAGCTGCTTGAAGAAAAGCAACGGTCCCTCAACGAGAAACCTATGGAACGCATTATTCCACTTAAAAAAGCGGAAATAGAAAAAATAATCCTAGTAACACGCAATGGCGGGCGCACATAAGTACAACAACCGCGAGCAGACTTGCGAAGCAATCGCAAGGCTGGCTGAGCCGCCAGACAATGCTAAGTGGCAAAACTCTCTCCTACGGAGAGAGCGTCGCCACTCGCATGTCTGGCCGCGAGATTCGTAGATTCATGTTGGAAGTTGTGGAACTTGGTAAAAAAGCCGAGAAGATCCTGGCGACTCCCGATTCCCTACAATCCTTCGTCGAACGATGCAATACGAATAAAACTACTCCCAAGTTTTTACGGGATGTAGAATCGAATGGAACGCATGCTACCAATATAATTGAGGGCCTTGAAAAGGCCAAGAAAAGCAAAGCTGTTCCAGAATTCCATCCAATGGACTTTCTGGCGTCCTTTGCAGGAAAAGCAATTGCTGCAGCCTTTGTGCAAACACAGCAACCGCAGCAGCCGCAGCAGCCGCAGCAGCCGCAAAAAGGAGGCAGCAACAAACCCAAAAAGAAAAAAGCCATTCCTGCAGCCCTTCGAAAACAGGTATGGAACCATTATATTGGGGGACCTGTTGGGGAAACAAAATGCCCCGTATGTCGCCACAATACCATTGATAAACTAGGCTTCGAGGCTGGCCATGTAATCCCAGAATCCGCCGGTGGAAGCACCACACTCCCAAACCTACGACCCATTTGTGGGGAATGCAATCGTTCCATGGGTTCACTTAACATGCAAGAATATGCTACACGATACTATGGACATTCAGTCTAATTGTGGAAAAAATTGAAATGCTTCGTGGTGTTGAATCGGCTTTTGTGCCGGTTCTTTCATTCATTCCTTTTCCTTCCTTTCGTTTCGTTTCTTTCCTAGAATGTCCCTTACCCTTGCCCTTGCCTCAACCTCAACCACAGTGGAGTTTCCTCAGGCCCCTAATGCCGAGGACCTGCCCTGTGTGGATGAGTTTGTTGGGATTGAGGAGTTTCTTGACCATGACCAACAGGAAGAGGATGCCCAGCAGGCACTTCTCATGCGCGTCGAGAAGATTCTGGGCACCGCCTTTCTCCCCTGCAAGCATTGCGGCAAGAAGGAGCGACCCCTCTCTGACTTCCTACACGGGCTCACCAAGAACTTCAAGGACGGCCAGCTCAAGAAGGTGCCCAAGACATGCGACAAGATGATTGCCTACAACAATAAGAAGAACAAAATCAACAACCCCATCTACAACACAAAGACGAGCATTCGCAAGTGTCTGGAGCGTGTTGACGCATCGGACCTGCTGGCTGTCGAAGATGAGATTGCCGCCGTGAAGCTACCTAAGCTCGGCCAGAAGCTGCAGAACGCCATTGTGCACAAGGTGGTGGTTGTGAAGACTGAGGAACTTGCCGAGGGTCTCATGGTAACCCCAGATGCGTAAAAACCCCAACAAAACACCAAAACCCAACAAAAACCCCTAAAAACACAAAAAGGATAGGAACTTCCTCCCCTTTTTGCATACTACATAGCGCCAGTTATTATCCGCTACCAGAACATTCAACAGCAATCACACGATCCTCAAATTCCGGCACAGCAAACCGCGCCAATATCGCCTCCTCCCGTTTTGTCCATACAATACCCTTTCCAAATCCCACAGGCACATCGGCAAATAAATACGGCAAGTTGTTATTCCCTGTAATTCGCAATCCCCACACAATCACCTGGAAAAGCGGGGATTTCATGAATCGATACAACTCCTCCGTTGGGTCCAAAAGGACCACGGGCACCTGCGACACCCCACATTCTCCAACACGGTCATAATACACATATGGGATTCCGAGCCCATTTAATAGGATTTTAGGGACGGATTGTAGGGAATGCGGAATTTTCCTAGACAACATCTTTATACCCTCACGCACAATCAAATGCACGACAGGATACTTTCCCTGTCGACTAAATGCGCTTTTTTCGCAGGTAATTGTGGTCGCCTCGGCACTCCGAAAGGGACGTAAGTCCGCAGCCGGTTTCGCGCGTAATTTGGCGAAGATGGAAAACCCAAAGTTTGGAATATGGCGCGATAAATCGAGACGACGAACGGTGTAGGAATCTCCGAGTTCATCCAAAATCGCCGTGGAACCGCGGAGTCCCTCGCGCCATAAAAACATATCCACGCGCGCCTGAACATGAAAGATGCGATGCGTTTCATTGGACCCCATCATCGCAATATGTGAAAAATGTCCATTGCGGTACGCAAAAAGCCGATTCATGGCCGAACCCGCCTCGCGATAATTTGGCGGACATACAAACAAAAGCGACCCTTTGGGATTCAGAAGCTCCAAGGCCTCCTCTGTAAATCGAATGTGGAGGCGTTTTTCACCCACACGTTTGGTACCGCCAGCATTGTAGGGAGGATTGCCCATAATTATGTCGTACCTTTCTTCAGCCATCTTAGCCAATTCCAGAAAATCAGCCGTGCGTATGCGTGTTGGACATTCCGGTGCAATACGGCCAAGAAAAGCACGGAATTGGCGGATGTTGGAAGCATTGATATCCGTGCAGTGCATCATAGTACCCCAAATATGCCGAAGACGCGCCGATACATTCGGTATTTGCTTCGCAAGTCCCTGAAATAAACCGGGATATCCAACACCTCCATATACAGCCTTGAGTGGAAAATTACCGATTCCACATGCCGGATCCAACCAACGATATGTCGGATTGCTCCAGACTGCTTTTGGTAACATGCCCAACATGCTATCAATTACCGAAATGGGCGTGAAGACTTCTCCATGTGCGCCCTTTTCTGCGGTACGTATTGCTAAGTAGTGTGTGAGGTATTGATTGACCTCCATTACTTGGGTAGGCGATTATTATCCTAGACAATGTAGAAACATGATATCGCGTATAGCCTTGATATTATCGTTATCGTTATCATTATTGGGCAGAAGTGTTGTACAGTCACAGACACAGACCCCAAGTCCATCGCCATATCCAAAATACAAATGGGTGCATTGGACTTCTGCAACAGTTGGTGTAAATGGGATTGCGAATGGCTATGTTGATATGACTTCAGGCGAGCGTGTGAATGTTACCTATCTGGGTGAAATACGCCAGGCTACCCTACATGGTGCTACTTCGGACCCATTTTCTTCTCAAGGGTGGTTTTTGCCTCCAAAAACCACGGGATTCTATTTACAACCCTATGAAGGCTGGTCCATGTATGGCGGAAATACAAAAGCATCTGTGCAACTTTCGAGACCCGTGAAACGCATAGCAGTAGGTCTTATTAGTGTTGGCCAACCCAGTGTTCAACAGACACTGCAATTCAATAGTGCGGTAAAACGCGGACCCGTCTCTTACAATTTCGGTGCATATGGACTTTCGTTTCCGAATTCGTACACGGTTACGGGGAACGAGGGCAATGGGGTTGTGATTACGGATGAAAACGCCGCGGATTCGGGTGTTGGAATTGATGCACTTCTTTGGACCCATGTTGGATACGAGGTATATACAGTATTGACTACGGGTATTGTGGATGAGCCCTTGCCTATTACGGGTGGGACCCTGTGCGATGCGGGGTTACTCGCCAATGATTGCTCGATTCCGACACCAATTTTGGATATGAATGGAAATACAGGGTCTTATTCGTTTCAGAATATGACGGGTGCTGGTTCAACAGGAAATGGCCCGGTTCTCCATGCATTTCCGAGAGGTCGTTTTTTCAACTTTACGGCATCCTCCACAATTCTGTCTGGACAAATTACTACTTGTAGGTCCGATACCGCGGTCGATACTTACTTATATATTTTATCGAGTGCCCCACGGGGGTCCTTGTCTCCCAATGAACTGGGTCTGGTTGCGTTTAATGATGACCAGGGCGAAAACACACCGTGGGCAGGCACTGTGACGTGTGCTATAGCACCATCCGCGTCCAAAAAGAGTTTTATTCAAGTCACGAACTTGCCTTCAGGACAGTATTGGGTGGTTGTTCTATTGAGAGGAACTACCGACGGACCTGTTGGAATTCAGTGGACATTTACGCACGCATCGGTAACCCCCTCGGCAACACCTACAACCTCGGTAACCCGCTCTGCAACATTCACAAGCTCGGCAACCCCCTCGGCAACATTCACAAGCTCAGGAACCTCTACGCCTTCCTTCACACCGTCTGGAACTCCTTCAGAAACCATAACAATGTCTACATCCAGCACTCCATCAGAAACTGTAACCGCAACGCTGTCCGTTTCACCATCATCGTCTATATCATCGTCTACAACCTCATCAATTTCGCCAACAGCTTCCACTACAACCTCAGTAACTCCTACCATCTCCTCTACTGCTTCTGGAACTCCAACAATTTCACCAACAGCTTCTGGAACTACTACAACCTCGGTGACTCCTACCATCTCCTCCACTGCTTCTGGAACTCCAACAATCTCCCCAACAGCTTCTGGAACTACTACAACCTCAATGACTCCTACAATTTCCACAACACTCTCTGGAACACCAACAATCTCCCCAACAGCTTCTGGAACTACTACAACCTCAATGACTCCTACAATTTCCACAACACTCTCTGGAACACCAACAATCTCCCCAACAGCTTCTGGAACAACCA
>JACCDO011933057.1_pt1 | contig 17530 bp, 18 predicted proteins | sample 7446101 | NCBI WGS metagenome assembly JACCDO01 (sample SAMN15323440, study PRJNA562643) | freshwater metagenome | isolation source: river surface water | place: USA:Blue River Watershed | collected 2017-08-16 | reverse complement strand
TGTTTGTTAATCTTGTAGATTATACAGATTCAGCTATAAATGAAGAACTTTTAAAAAGATTATTACAAAGAGATTATAAATTTGATACAAATGAAATTAATAATTTTTTTAAAGTAATGAACATAAATTATAATGACATAGTTTCTATGTTAAAATATAAGTCTACAGTTGAAAACAAAATACAAGATTTTTATAAAATACATGAATGTAAACCATATAAACGTGTTACACCTGAACAATTAGTAAAACAAAAAATTCACGAAAACCATTATAAAATTAACGAAAACTATTATAAAATTAACGAAAATAAAAAAAAAAAAAAAATAATATTTGAGGACAGTTATGATAATTATAAAATGAATATGCCTACTGAATTATATAATCTTGTATTTATTGAATTGTATGAGTTATCAAAAGAAATGTGTGATGCTAGGCCTTTAATATATTTTATAAAAAATTATAATACTGCAAGTCCAAAAATTACTCCAGAACAAAAAAAGAAAATAGAAAATTTGATGTTTATGCCTCAAATAAAAGATAAATACAAACAAAAATTATTAAAATATACAAAGAAAACAAATTTAAATTCTAAAAAAAATAATACAATTTATAATAATTTAACAATTATAGAATCAAATGACTCTTTAAATAAACTTATTACTAAGCGTTTGAATTTATTAAGTATAAGTATTGATAAACCAACTATAATTGAATATCTTGAATATCTTAAAAAACAAAATGTTAATAAACTGTTATTATTAAAAATGAATGATGAAGAATTCAAAAATGAATTTTCAAAATTTTATACATCATTGGAATCAACAAGAAATGAAATTATAAAAAATTCTCCATATTTAAGACAAATAAGAAGCAATGAAGTAAAAAAAAGATTAAAAAAACTTAAAACGAACTTAAGATCTGAAAACCTGACAATACCCTACAATCAATATTTGTTTAATTTTGATGAGGCATCCAATACAGATTTTGAAAGAATAATAAATGATAATATAAATAAATTAAAACCTAATCAAATAAGAGCAATGTCTAATGCTACAAATAATTCTTTAATAAACCAATATTTGACTTATAAATCTGGTATACAACCAGCATTACTACCTCCAAGAATACCTTCTACTAGACCACCATCGTATATATCAAGAACATCATCCAGTTCAAGACCATCAACACCTCCACCTGCCTACAATAGCATTAACACAACAGGATCGCGTGGTAAATTAACATTAAATAATTCTTCAAGCATTTATAAAGAAGAAACTAACACCAATAATCCAAGTGGTGAATATGGTTTTCCATAAACTGGAAACAAAAAAAGAAAAGGAATTGTTTAAAATATGTAATATTCCTCTTTTTTTATAACTTTTTCTTTAATTTAAAGAATAGATTTCTATTTTATAGAATATTTACATGTCTAGATATTTATATGTTATCAATGATTAAATCACAGCCTATAAGAATTAGACGAAGTCGATCTTTGTCTAATCCAATTAGCTATGAAACATCTAATATAACTAATTCTTTATCTAATTCTTTATCTACATCAGTGCCTACACAAACAATTATAGAACATCTAGAACCAGTTCCTACTATTGAAGTCACACCATTACAAGACACTATAGAACCATTACAACAAGAAACACCATTACAACTACCAACACCTACTATAATTACAACACAACAATTGCCATCAAGTACACCTAATATTTCAATTAAAGCATGTAAAAATGTTACATCAAAACAAGCTTTGTTAATAATACCTATTACAAAGTTTTTTACAAACTCGTTTTATTTAAATAAACTTATTGAAATACTTAAGGGTGAATCTATTTCATTACGTTTAGTAGATTGGTTTGTTACTAATTATTGTAAAAAATACAATATTATTTATAATCTTAATGATTATAAAACAGATCAACCAATAGTAACTACAACTGAATTACCATCTTTTGATAATTTTATAATTGTACATAGTAATTACAAAGGTCAACTCAAAGCCTATAGTAAACGTAACTTTGATCCTTTCTGTAGACGTAATAGAATACGTTTCTATTATGATGATAATAAATATTTTATAACTACAGTTGGACAACTTAATTTCTTTAAATGGGCTCTAGAACATGGAATTATAAATTATATTACTAAACATTTAAAAGAAATTGATGAAGATATGAATAATCGTTGTGAAACAACTATAAAAAAACAAAATGGTACAAAAATAGTTACTGATGTAAACACTATCGAAAATAATACTAAGAAAAAACCTACTGATGGTATACTAGCAATAGAAACTGCTATTAAAACAAAGAAAACTGGTGGCACACGTAAAAAACGTAAAGAAATAAGTGTATCAGCATCTAAATCTCTATCTATACATAATTATCCAACAACATTAATATTTGATTAATTTGGTATCATAGCATCAGCTAAACCACTACCATTACAATGAGGACGATATATTACTGCACTAGAATTATTTATAGTTAATCCTTTAATACCATTCATATCTGGTATGGATAAACCAGGTTCATTAATAGTGCCTAAAATACAAGAATTAAATCCACCTTTCATCTGTTTTCTACGATTCGTTTTATTCTTTTTAGATTTTCTATAACGTCTAGACAATCTTTTATGTAAAGATTTCTTTAATGTTTTACGTTTAATCATTATTATTATATATAGAAAATTTATTCATCAACTATAAATTATATCAATGATATTAAATAATAAACCTTCTAGAGGTATAACTTCTTTATTAGCATTTTTATAAATTTTACTAAAGTAAGCAATTTTCTCAATGATTTTAGATTTTTGTTCATGTTTTAATTTAGATTTAATAATGGAAAGTGATAAATTCTGGACAAATGTTATGATTGGATAATGAATAGATAATAATGTATAAATAAATTTTCTAATTTCACCAATTTTTTCAATGCTAGACAATAATAAATAATTTTTTATAAAATTTTGTACAATAATTGTATCTAGTGACATTAAATTATCAGAATTTTTAAAATATGCACTGTTTAAATTTTTTGATATAGCTAGATATCTGATTTGATTTATAGTATGTCCTATGTTATAATGATTGTTTTCATAGATCTTATAAAATTTACTTGAAACCAACCAATCCATATAACTTAATTTATTTTTATAATTATGCTTAAAAATAGTATCGAATTCTACTTGATTTAAATGCGGATAATGTAATTTTAAACATGTAGTAAGTATTTTAGCAGGTAAAACATTTAATTTATTAACAATAAATATAAAAGAGGATAATGCATTTAATCTATCTAATATATATTTAATAAAATTTATAATATCCGGTGAAACTGTGTCTAGACCTTTAATTATAAAATATCTCTTTTCATCATTAAAACTTCTTGTTGTGGATATCTTATATATACATTTCAAATAATCTAGTGTTTCTGAATCACTTGTAAAAATTTTCAAATTTAAATAAAAGAGAGTGTCTAGACATAATAATTTTGTATAATTATGATCATATACTTTAAAGTAATCCAAATTATTTATGGGTTTTTTTGTTAATAATGGTAAATTATGAATTAATCCAATACAAGTAATTAATTTACCAATACCAGGTAAACCATATATTATAATAGGTAAATCACAATTACTTTTGTAGATATTTTTAAGTTTTTCTATAAAACTTTGTGTAGCAAAGAGATATTCTTCAGATATAAATTTTTGTTTAAAATATTCTGAGAAATCAGATTTATCTATATGTAATTCTATGTTTGGTGTAGATGTAATATTTATAGGATCATTATTTTCAAATAATGCTAAAAATTCATCTGCCATTTTAAATTTTAATTTAAATATTTTTTTATATTAAGATATTGGATATCAATTTTAATTATGTCTAGACTTTGGAGTAATAAAGCATTATTAGATGATATACAAGATTTACAAAATCAATTAAAATCACTAAGTGAACAAATTACTTTACTTCGTAAAACAGATGTTTCAAGTAATAATAAAAAGAAAGTAATTGAACAATTATCACCATTAGTAAGAAAGCAATCTGAACTTATGGGACAAATAGAATCATTACAAAATCAATTAACATCTACTAAAGTAATCTATACAAATAATCAACTGCAAGAAGAACAGTCTAGACAATCTCATAAAGTTGAAACATCAAAATTAGAAACTTTAACAGATCAATTATCTAATATAGATAAAGCTATTTTAGAATTAAAAAAACCTGCTGCTAAATCATCAGAGAGTATATTACTTGATAATCAGGAATTATTAAAACTTTTAAAAAAGAAATTAGATTTATTAAATGAAAAACAGAAAAAAGAAGTCGGTAAATTAAAAACAAAAAATAGTACAATTAAAAAAATGAAAACAACAACAAATTTACAAAAACAAAAACAAGCAACAGAAATTGTCGAACTTAATAAAAAATTTGAAGAAGTAAGAAAAAAATATGTAGGATTAACTATGGAAGTAGAAAATGAAATTCATGAAATAGAAAATAAGTTAGGTGTATCTATGCCAGTTATTGAAGAAGTCAATAATTCAAATTTAGTAAAAAATTTTTCACGTGTTAGAATTGAAGGAGAACTTTCTAAGCGAGATCGTAAACAAAAAGAATTAATATTAGGAGAAATAAAACATAGTAAATTAATTACATCTACAATTGAATTATTAAATGAGGTTAAAACATTAGATAAATCAGATAAAAACAAATATATTAGTGTTCTAAAAAGAATTAAACAAAAATTTAAAGAAATAAGTAGAATTGAAAATGAGATGCTTATTGAACGTGTCTTGAAAGCAAAATCAGAAATGGGTAAAGAACGCTTTCGTACTCGTTTAGTTCTACCAAAAAATACTAAAAAATTATCAACAAAAAAAAATAATAATAATAAAAATACACATTCAAAACAAATAGTACCTATTACAACTACAACTTCAATTTTAACATTACAGAATAACAAACCATTAACAGTAGTTCTATCAGATAAATCTCATACAGTTGATTTTATCTATAATCCAGAAACTAAAAAAATTACAATTGAAGGTTCTAAAAGATCATTTGAAACACCGTCTAGATTATTACCTGATCATTATTATGATGAATATATAAAATTAGATATAGACCGTACATTATTTAAACTTGGTGAAAAAGATACTATATTAGAAGTAATTAATTTTTTTAATGACTTTATTAACAAACACAATGTAGATACTGGTTCAAATTTAGAATTAATAACATTAGATTCATTATCAAATCAGGATAAAAGAACAGAATTAAAATCAATATGGAATGCATTATCTTTAACCCATCATCCAGATAAATTTAATGTACGAGGTAATCCAACTGATGAAGAGATAACTAACAATCAAATATATTTTAGCACAGCTACACAATATAAAGATACACTTAATACATATATTGAAGTTATAACAGGTAAAACTAAACCAACTACACGAAAAACTAAAAATACAAGTAAAACATTACTCTAAATCATAAACAACATCAACAGTATCATCATCACTATTTTCATCATCATCATCATTTATTTCATTATCTGGATCTTCTTTTTTATTTTTTTTATCCATTTTTTCTATCATAGGTTTATCTTTAGTATCATCTACAGTATAATATTCTAAAGGATAATTTTTATTTTTATAATATTTTTCCCTTATTGTATTCCATCTTTTAAAACTACTAAACATATCATAAATATCAATAATTAAAGGTATGATTTTTCTCTTACTCTTTTCTTCACGTAAAATACGACCAACTGCTTGTTCAATATTCTTATGTGGTGTAGCATAAATTAGTGTGTTTAATGATTTACAATCAAATGCTTCCTCAGCCATATTAAAAGTTGCTATGATGATTCTACACTTTGCAGATTCATCTAAATCACTTTGTTTCATACCACCAACATATAATCCAACAGTACATTCAGGTATTTTCATACCATTAATCATTTTATACATCTGGCTAATATGATTTCTTAAAGAACTTAAAATTAAAATAGTTCTACCCTCTTTAATTAAATCCGGTAAAAAGGATAATAGAAAATGTGTTCTTTTGTAACATCTAGCAATATTACCTTTCATAACTACAATATTAGGCTTTTTACTAAAATTTAATGATTCTTTTGAATATTTAGAATCATTGTTTGTATAATGATATATTTTAACAGTTGAATTGGGTATATGATCTAATGCTTTATCTTCATCCGTTTTTTGAATTTCTGCATCACGATATACAATATCACCTAAATAATATTTAAAAACTCTTTCTAGACCATCACCTCTCTTTGGTGTTGCACTTAATCCTAATGTATGTTTAAATGTATATTTATTTAAAGCTCTAACAAATTGTCTAGCAGCCATATGATGACATTCATCTACAATTAATAATCCAAATCCTTGAAAAATCTCAGGTGAATAATCACCATCTTTTCTAGGATCACTCAAACTTTGTATCATCGCTAAAACAATATCTTTATCTCTAATATCTAAAGTTTTACCTTGAATATATCCTATTTTAGCATCTGGTAAATATTCTTTAATTCTTTCTACCCATTGATTCATTAAAAACTCTTTATGTACTAAAATAATTGTTTTATATCCTAGTTCTTGTATAATTTTTAATCCCATAACCGTTTTACCACGTCCACAACCAACACTTATAATACCGCCACCAATAGATCTAGCACTACTTAAATAAGTTGAAATGATTTCTTTTTGATAAGGTCTCATTTCACGATTTGATGCAAATGCAATATGTATTGGATCTGGATCAATTAATTTTGTTTTTTGTGGTATACCATTAAATTTTTTAATACCATAATAATAAGGTACATAAATCTTATCAGTATTTTCTAAAAACAATTTATAAGGTAATGATGTTTCTTCATTACCATAACCTGGACATACTGTTGGTTTTATAGTTAAATCATTTCTTATTGTTTCAATATACATATCATCATTTATTTTTTGTTTATTCAAACTTATTCCACGATTTGATATACAAGTATTTTGTAGAATTATATCCATTTTTTTATATTAATATTTATAGTAATTTATATTTTGTTTATCAATTTTATTTCTATATTAAAATAATTACTTATCAATAAAATTTTATAATTATAATATAAATAAAAATGCAATCATTAACAAATCTTAATAAACAAATTATTCGTTTTTTAGAATTACCAGCTGTACAATATTCGTTTTTAGCAATCATTGTGTTACGTATTCTAGCCATGGGACAAATTAGTGATTGGTATCTTAGTATGTATGATTATACTTGGGTTCGTGTAGTCATGGGATTATTAATCGCATATACCGCATTATTTGATCCTATTTATTCAATTGCTCTAGCAACATTAATGATACTATCTGTTCAAGAATTACATCGTAGACGGTCTACTTCTAAACTACCATCATCAAATCAATTAGGATCATTACCTCAAAATATAGTTGGTACAACTACAAATATATTAGATTCATTACCTACTGATGAAATAAAGGTAAATAATGCTAATGTATTTAATGAGATAAATAAACATTCTTTACAAAAAGATCCTACTGGTGATGATTCTATTCTTGCAGAATATGATTATTATTTTGATCCTGCATTTAAAACATTAACACAAACTGTTGCTGAACAAAATACTCTACGTAATGGATCATTTTATGTAACCACTGATGAACTTAATCAAGCACAAAATAATCAAGTTACTAATAATCAAAATATACCTGTTACTGCTTTACCTAATTCTTTAAATGCACAAGGTCTACCAATTGGTTTTGATAAATATAATTATTCTCTAGATAGCAAAATTCTATAAAAAAGATTTGTAGTTAAAATTCGTATAAATTTCTAGATAAAAAAAAATGTAAAAAATAATATTAACAAATAGATAAGATGTCTCAACCAGGTGGTTCTGCACAACAATCAGCAACTAGTGCTGTAGCCCCTACTACCTCTACTAGTACACAATTAGTTTTACCTAGTGACAAAACACTTCAGCAGGCATGTAAATTATCTCTTAAAACTAAGAAGCCTATTTGCTTTTATTTTTATATTGACTCTCTTAAAGGGAAAATTAGTATTGTAAATGATGGTGAAGATCGTATTATTTTTAAGAGTGAGGATGAACATACATCTCCTATTATGAATACATACCGTAGTGAAACTTGTTTCATTGTTGAAACTGAAAATACAATCTATATCCTATGTAACAAAACACCTGTTAAAACAAATTAATTTTTTTTAAATTTTTTAAATCATCTTAACCATTGGAAAAAAAAGACTAGATATTTTACGATTAGTATTACCATTTTGTACTTGGACTTGATCTGGAGTTACATTTAATCCTGCTACTAAACTAGATTGATTACCATTAGGACCAGGAAAATTATTCATAGGTGATACGTATAAATTATTACCAAATAATGTATTATTAGCTAAAACGTCATTTAAATTAGGCATATTAATATCAGGTGACATAGTATTACCTGATAGTAAACTATTAACTGTATGACTACCTTTTAATAATCCATCATTCTGACCTTGTGTAGATGTTACACCTTGTGTAGATGTTACACCTTGTGTAGTTGTTACACCTTGTGTAGTTGTTATACCTTGTGTAGATGTTGATGTCCCAGGATCATATAAATCCATTTTCATTAAGTTGCTAGATATTATAAATAAAGTATTAGTACTTATTGTCATGTCATGTACATTATCTATTAATGTATTCATATTATTCCATTGATTATCTGCATTAGGTAAACTGTTAACTAATGGACACCACCATAATTTTGTTTGACCATCGCCTATATCAAATATCCATATAATATCATTATTAATTGCCAAATCATAATCATTAATTATAAACGATGCAGGTAAATCATTCATAGAAAGCCAATTAGTATTTAAAGAATTATCATTATTTATTGATGATAATGTAGTATAAAATATTTTATTAGGATTTGTACTATTAACATAAAATAAACAATTATTATTAGCTTTTAATAATTTTATTTCATTAATATTATTTAAAATAGGAATTTGAATAGTATTCCAAAAATTATTATTTATTTGTTGAGGTAATCCATTGTCATCTAAACTACAATAATATAAATTTTCTGTATTACTACAACCAATTGCAAATATAAATTTATCACTAATTGTTAATATTTTAAATTTTTCTTGTACTTGTACGGTTTCTGAAATATTAGGTAATTGTAAACATGTCCATGATGTGGTATTATCATTAATATTAATAATGGGTAGATAATATAAACAAATTAAATTTTGACTAAAATTAATAAATAGATTATAATATATTAATAATTTTTCATTAGCAGAAATTAATGGGAAATCTCCGTCCTCACACCATAATTGATTATATTTATCATAAGTTGAATCAGTAGTATTTGGAATTGTGTTAATAATTTTAATTAAATTAGTATCATTTAAATTAAAAATGTTATTCATAACATTATACATAAATAATTCATTTTGTGTGGGTGAAAATAAATATAATGTAGAACTATTACCACTTAGTTTTAAAAAATTTACTGGTGCTGTTATATTATCAATATCTTGATTTAATATTAATGGTTCACCTTTATATATAGGTTTTTCCCAGGTAAATTTTTCAATATTATAAAAATAAATATATAATACAAAACCAAATATCAATATAACTAATAGTAAAATGATGGATAAATATTTTTTAAAAATATTATTTAATTTAGTAAATATTGCCATGTAATTTATTATTTAATTAGAATTTTATTTTTTATTTGAATATTTCAAAAAATTTATCTTTAAAAAATTTATAATGTGCTATAGCATCTTGTGTTGGATTACCTGTATTTACAAATTTTTCCTTGTTAAATGATTTACTATATCTTGAAATTTCATTTTTAATATAGTCTAGAGATGCTTTATCACCGTCTAATTTTGATGCTCTATTCATTACACTTTGAATATCAACCTTATTATTTAAATCATTGAATTTTTCTTTTTTTTTATTATTATTGTTAGCAATTTTACCAAATTTATCTTTTTTCTTATTTTTTCTTTTAAAGCTTTTTAATTTACTTTCAAAATGTTCAATATTTTGTTGTTTTCGAATACTTAAATGCATATTATACAAAATGATAGTACCAATAATAATTAATGATACTAATAATATTATATATATGATGTTCATTCTTACTTTGATATCTAGCAATAAAAAAATATAAAATTTATAGAAAAATTCCAATAACTACAAATATAATCATACCTATTAAAGCTCTAAGTAATACACCAGTAATACTCACTTGTCCAGACTCTAATAATAATTTAGGAAAAAATGAGAATAGAAAACGATTAAACTCAGGTAATCCTAAAATAAAACAAATAACAAATACTAGGATAGGATATTTAAAATTGTGTGTTAATTTTTGTTTAATATTTGAACCTGATAGAGAAAAACTAATTTGGTTCATTAATCCAGATGGGTTAAATCCTTCATTAACTGTGGTGTTTTTAGGTGTATCCATACTATCTAAATGTTGGGTAGTATTAGGATTTGAATATTTATGTGGTGGTATTTGAGCATTATCAGTAATATAATTAAATGCTGAACTGCTAATATTGGATTGTGAAGATGCACCTGGGCTTTCACCCATTTCTCTTAATATATCTTCAACGAGATCTGATTCTGATCTCATAATACCAGATGATGTATTTATACCATTAACTGGTAATTGTTGTTGTCCAGACATCATATTACCACTACCAAGTGGTATGTCTTGTGTTAATTGTTGTGGAACCATAGAGTTAGATGTATCAGTTATTCTTTGTCTCATTAATTCTTTAGGATCTGCCATATTAGAATTATCCGACATTTGTGGGAAATTAGGTGAACCACCTCCACCATCGCGACGCAACATACTTATAGGTGTAGACATACTTATCAATAATCAAAAAACATAAAAATAAATATCATTTAAAACGAAATTATAAAATTATTCAATGTCTAGATATCATTATAAATTAGTTTTATTATCTTCTAAACTTTTACAACTTGTAGTAACAGTTTTGTAAGAATAACATTTATTATCAAAATTAAAAATTTTATCTTTTGTATGCTCCATTGGCGGACCAGTTATTATAACCATATTTGCATTTTTACATGATAATCTTAATAATGATGCTAAACCTAGTGCTAGAACAATAGATACAATAATTTTACCATTTGGTGTTTTCATAAAATCTATAATAGTCATTTTATATTATTCAAATATATTTTTAGTTAACTATCTATGTAAAATACACAAAATTGATTTTTAGAGTTAATTATTGTAATAATAAAAAAATGGATTTTGAACCAGTTCCTATGGATGTTGATATGGATCCAGTATTACCATCAGCACCTAAACCTTATAGGAAAAAAATAATACCAAAAACACTTAAAATTAAAGTGTGGGATTTTTATATTGGTGAGGAAAATGGTATAGCTTTATGTTTATGTTGTAATGATGAAAAAATTAAAGCATCACATTTTGAATGTGGTCATGTAATTAGTGAGTATAATGGTGGATTAGCATGTTTAGAAAATTTAAGACCTATTTGTTCTAGATGTAATCGTTCTATAGGTAGTAAAAATATGGATAATTTTATGGATATTTATAAATTTCAGAAACCAACAAATTGGTATGGATATAAAAAAAAGGTAAAAGAAATTATTGTGATTGAATAATAAATTTAATAATTTTTTTATTTTAATATAACTGGATGTTCTAATATTAAATTTGGATCACTAGGACATTTAACTTCAACAGCCTCATATTTATAACAATTTTTATTAGAATCTTGATATGTTAATTTACCTGCATTTTCTGGTGTTGGAAATTTGTATACAACTTTTGCTTCAGGTTGTATTAAATAAACAACAATTAAAGAAATGATAAATGTTATTAAAAAAATATTTGTATTTACATATTTTGTAAGCATTATAGATGTATTTTATACTAGTATAATATTTTTTTATAATTAGCTATAATCTGGTAAAGAGTTTTTATAATCATCATCATAATCATTATTTTCATTATAATCGTTATGATCATTATTTTCATCTTCCATGTCATATTCATCTGATTCAAAATCACTATCATAATAATTTTCATTAATTTGATACATATGTGGATATACATATTCCATCCAATTACCGACTTTATAAAATATTTTATAAGCAATTTGATGTGGTTTATCTCGATTTTCTAAAATAGGTACATCTATTAGTTCTTCTTTATTTTCTTCAATTCTAAAATTTATATATTCTTTATTTTCATTATAACAAGGTGATTTCCATTCTTCTAGATATTCTACAATAGAATTATCTTTTTGAAATGTACATCCATTTGATTGATACCATACATTTTTAGAATCATTTTTCCACTGGGGAGTTAAATCTATATTTTCTATACTAGACATTATAATGATTAAAACATCAACATAAAATACTAAAAAATAATGATATATAATTTTTGAATGTTTAACGTATCACATAATTAAATTAATTCAACACCAGTAGTAACAATATATTTTGTTAAACCAACAATTAATACATATTCAACACTTAATAAGAATATTATAAATAATAACCCAGCAAAATATCTATGCCAGTTACCTGGAAATATAACTCGTCCTGCGAATACAAATTTAGTTAAATCATCAAATTCACGAATAAAGAATGGTAAAACTTGTTGTGCTAGAGGGAATGTTACTGCAAATGTAATAACACCAGTTACTAAACCTAAAGTAACATTATTAGTAGCTAATGAAATAATAATAGCTTGTGATAATAATCCTACTAATGCTAGACCATTAATTGTATTAATAGATAAAAAGCTACTAAAATTATTAATTTCAGTAGGATATAAATTAACAAATAAATTAGGTTTACCAGATTCTGTAAGTGTTATTGCTAACATAACTAAACCAGGTAAATAATATTTTAATGTTTCAAAATCACCACGACTAAATAAAAATGCAGGTATGGCTATAACAAATATTAAATAAAATATTATTGTGTCTAGATTAGGAATACTTAAACAAATGTTTATAAATGACATTTTCCTATATTATAACTAATTATTATTAATAAATATTTTATTTTACTGATTATTTTCTATAACGTGTTTTTTTTCTATAACTTTTTTTATGTTGATGTGTAATACTTTGTAGACTTTTTGGAGGTACTCCAGATAATAAACCTTCAATTTTATCTTTATACCTTTTTTTAGTTAATTCATAATATTCACGATGATAATCTAATACTTCAAATTGCTTTTCATATTTTTGTATTGTTTTCCAATTGTTTTCTAATTCATTTAAACTATTAACATATACCATTTTACCAAACCAATAACTTTTTTTCATTAATAAAGACAATGTAGAGTTCATAAATATAGATGTATGAACAATATTAGATACTGGTAATTTATAATCCTTATTTAAATTATAAAAATCTAATAATCTATTCAAATCAAGATGTGTTTCTTTTAAAAAATTAGGTATTTGATCATGTGAAATAATATATGAACTTAAATCTTGTTTTGACTTATTATAATTTATATAATAAGGTGAGTTTCTACATACAAAAATATCCATAAATAAAGTATTAGGAAAATCAATATGATTAAAACATACAATTTTAAACATTTTTATAGGTATATTCATTTTTGTATCATATAAATTATAATTACTTTTATTTGGTATACTACCAGTAAAAACTGTTATATCCATTAATTTATTATGTTTACCTAAAAATTTACACCAATTTTCAAATAATGCCCATAATCCAGAATTTAATACTATTTCTTGTGGAGTTATATTACTTAATAAAAAAGTTTCTGAATAAACATCCATACTTGTTTTATGTTGTCCTGCCGGTGCATTATGTCCCATACTACCACCAAATGCCATATAATTTTTATAATCTTGTAGGGTAAAACTTTTATTTGGTGGTAATGTAGGATCTTCTCTAAATGGATCAATTATATATCGTCTATCAATAGGTGTTTCATTGGGATCTGTTTTACCAGTATTAATAGATATAGATTCTTTAACTAACAAAGGATATTTTAATTTACCACTATAAAAAATATCAAATTCCTTTTTTTTTAATAATTCAATATCATATTTTTTACTATTGTTGAAAATAGATTGATATGGTAATATTTCATTAGATAATTTAGTTGATTTATGTACACTATAATTATCCATAACTTATTTTTAAATCATATTTTATAAAAAATTGATTTTATAATATAAATTATAAATCCATAAAAAATGTATCCAAAAAATGAATCATTCAATTGTTAACTGTAAATCAGGTGCATGGGTTTATGTATTAAAAAATAAACCGTTAAATGACTTATGTATTAAAGATATCCAAAAAACTAAAAAATTATTATTGACTGAAAAATATAAATATCCTTTAGACAATTTACCTGATAATTTATTAGAGTTATGGATTGGAAATGATAGAGCTAGAACTATTTATATTTATACACCACCATTAAGTGAATTAACAAATATACAATTAAATAATTTACCTTTTTCACTTCTTAAATTAACTATATGTAGTAATATATTTGATCAACCATTAGATTATTTACCATGTAACCTACAAGAATTATTTATACAAAGTAATGCTTTTGATCAAGAACTTAATAACTTACCAAATACATTAAAATATTTACATATTGATTCACAAAAATTTAAAAAAGTATTAGAATATTTACCGTTTGAATTAGAAAAACTTGTTATAAATAAAAATTATATACATTTAGATCATATTAAACAAAATTATTCAAAATTAATTATAAATACTATTTGTGGTTAATTTTTTTAATAAACAGCGCTAGATAATGATTGTGTGTAAGGGTTTTCACGGAAAGCGGTTAATATATCTGGATCAATACGATCACGTATTGTTTCTTCAGGTAATTTACTCTTAACACGTGTTAAACCGCAATTATTCTTTTGTGGTGGTGCTTGATATATAGATGTTTCAGCAGGTTCACGAATATTTACTTGATCTCCTTCAACACGTTTATGTTCAATATTAACCCAATCTTGTCCTGCCATGACTTTAACACTAGTTTGAGTAGGTTCACGTCCTAAAGCAATTTCTTCTTTATTAGGATTAGTATGTGAATTGTACATACTATCATAACTCATAGGTCGATCAGGACCATATTTTGCAGGTCCTTCCCATTCCCAATCATTTAAGAATTGACGATTGGTGTTCTTAGCATCATATTTAGCAGCTAAATAACCTCTACCAGTACCTGTTCCAACTTCACCATCAGCAATACCAATATAATACCAATCTGTTAAAAATTGTCGATTGGTATTGCGCATATCTACTTGTGTAGAGGTATAACCACCTGGTTTCAAACTTTCTTGATGACCCATAAAACCAATATGATCATTATCAATAGTAACTTCTTTTAATGTTGTTCTAGCAATATCTTCGGGATCATAAATACACATAGCTCTTGGTTGTTGTGGATTCATATTGATATATGGATTAGAATTATGAATATTTTGCTCTTTAATGGTAGTTCTAGCAACATCATTAGGATCATATGCAATACCTTTTTTCTCAGCGGTAAGTTGACCAACATAATCATTATCAATATTTTGTTCTTTTAATGTTGTTCTGGCAATATCATTTGGATCGTAAATAGTTTGTTTAGAAGGCATAGCGGCTTTCATGTTACCATCTGGACGAACATTGCCAATAAAATTTTCTTTACGTGTACGACGGAAAAAATCAGTTAATGGAGTTATCATTTTTTTAACAGTAGTAGTAATACTATTGTAATTAACACGTACTTGTGTTACATCACGTTCATTAGGACGGTTTTCATAACTATTTTTACCATAATCACCAACTGCTTGATTATTAGCTTCAACATTTATACTCCATGCATCTTCACGATATGCATTACGTGGTGTTGGTGCCATATAATTATTTTTAGTTGACTGGCGATAAGCGCCTTCTTTTCTAGGTTTCATTTTTTCTCCTTGTCCTAAGCCACCATAATATGGTCTTTGGTACTGTTTTTGAGTAGGTTTCATATAATATTTCTCGCGTAATTGAGATGCTTTTACTGCGGAACTTAAATTACCACGTTCTGGATCAGAATTATAATAAGTTTCAGGACGATGTTTAAATGGTTTAGCAACTAGACCGCGTTGTCCAGATTTTAATCCTGCTACTACACGACCTTCATATGTAATTTTAGGATTAGTTAATACACGTAATTCGTCAATTGTTTTAGGTAATATATAATCACGTGAATTGGCTTGATTGAGTCCACCAATTGGTTCAGCTGTATATCCTGCTGCTAAACCTGGACCAACACGTATATCTTGAAATGGTTTCTCACCTTGGCGTTTTTGTGATGATATATAACGATCTAGACCTACTGTTTCAGTAAAAGAAGGACTACCATAAGGAAATGTGACATCTGGTTTAATATCATAAAAACTAGCAACTTCTTTTTTCTTAGGACGCCAATCTTTATCTTGACCAGTAAAGTGGCCTAACTTAGTATCTAATATATCTGGAGTTAAATTTTGTTGATTTTTACTTTTAATAAAAGGTACCATGTTATCATGAAAAGCTTCTTTACGAACTGATAAACCACTTAAAGGTGAAATAAAAAAATCACTTTGATTACTTTCACGTTGAATACTATTTTGAGGATAACCAGTATTGTTATTGTTTAATATTTTTTGATTAAAACCTTGTTTGGGTATTACATTCGTATTTGTTGCATTTCTAGCATTATTAAAATTACCTGCTGCTAAACTTGATTCAGTTTGAAAAACATTGTTTAATACATCAGAATTATAAATACTAGCCATGTTAATTTATTACAATGTTTATATATTATTATATTAATAGATAAATTTAATAATTTAAAACCAATTTATTTATTTTGTGTTAAGAATTGATTAATAAAAATCTTTATTAAAATTATTTGTAATCAATCCTAACATGTCTCATTTGATGTCAAGCTTTTATGAAGCTAAAAAGGATCTTTTTGATATTAGCGGTAATATCATAAATCAAGATAAATATCCTTTTATGTCAGTACTAGCAGGATATTTGACAGATATAGTTAGTAGTATTGATCAAGAAATTAAAAATACATCTAGAGCTAGTAGTATAAATTGGAAAGAAAAGAAAAATCCAAAACTACTATCTAAATTTATTAACAACGATGAAAATATAAATATTATTAATCGTTGTATAAATAAAATTACTAGTAAAAATTATCAAGATATTGCTATTGAATTAATTCAATCTATTGAAAATGACGGTACTCATAACATGAATGATTATTCTAAATATATTTTTGATAGTATTATTAAAAAATGTATTAACGAAGAATCATTTTGCTATGATTATCTATCCTTTTTAAATAT
>JACCDO010640882.1_pt1 | contig 17532 bp, 8 predicted proteins | sample 7446101 | NCBI WGS metagenome assembly JACCDO01 (sample SAMN15323440, study PRJNA562643) | freshwater metagenome | isolation source: river surface water | place: USA:Blue River Watershed | collected 2017-08-16 | reverse complement strand
GAGAGATATTGTAGATGGATTGATTGAAATTAAAAAAGAGAATGGATTTAGTAAGATTGATTTCTAATCTTATCTGCCTTTAATATAGTTGGTTGAGTTTTAGTAACCCCAATGTGTTTCTTAATTAAGTTTTCAACAAGAGAACCCATTTTGAAACCATGCTCCTCACAATAAGTTTTCAACAATTCGTGGGTATCTTTTTTGATTTGTAACATTGCATACTTCATAACTTTTAGATTTCTTTATTTTTCATTAGTTTTCTATATATAAGTATCTCTATTTTATTTTTTTAAGGATATTTATCTAAAAAATACTAATGGCGATTCTTAAAAAAACATCTTTCAAACAAAATTTAGAACAAATAAGTGTTTACGTTAATGATGTTGACCCTAACAGTCAATATTTTAGAGTAACTGATTTACCGGATACATTTACAGGTGGTAAGAATGCCTTTCTTATACAAGGTTCTGAAAATTTGGTTGCTGATACATTAGTTAAAATTGAAATAAAGGATGCCGTTGGTAATGTTATTTATTCAGAACCATCAGCCGGTATTCCATCCTATTATGAGGGTACTTCAAAGGTAGTTTCGGTGCATGTGTATCCAGATACTGCGTTTGGTCCATGTACTATAACAATTTTAGGTGAATTAAGTTCAACAACTATTGATGGTATAAACGTACCTGTTCCATTAGATTGGGTTGGTAAGTATAACGTTAAATGGCAAAAAACAATTAATGTAAATCCATTTAAAAAAAATACAACACCTATTCGTTTTTATAGAAGACCACAAGTACAAATAACAGAATCTGTTTTACCAATTTATAATAGAAATGTAACATCGGTAACAGTTTCAGGTAGTGTATCCGGTCTATCAATACTTCCAATACAAGATACTGATTTTAGAACATATAAAGGTTCTATATCATATGAACTTTCTACTACATCTAGTTTCTTTTCACAATCAATGGAAGGATTTAATATAAATGTTAGTGGATTATCTTCATCCTATTCTCCATTGTTGACGGATGTTATTAATGATAAAAAAGCATTAGTTTCCGTTCCATACTATATCACGGGTTCCACATCAGACCCATTTTATGAAAGAATAAGAAATTTTACAAACAAACCATTTACACTTACATATGATGAAAGTGTTTCTTTATCAAATTCAAACGTAAATTCATCTTTTGCAAGAATAAAAATTACAGATTTAGAAACATTTACTGGTGATGCATCTAGAATAAAAGTATATGCATCATCTAAAAACGATATAGGAGATTTCCAACTTTTGGAAGATGCTTTATTAGAGAGTAATGAAATTTTACAGGTTGATGAATTTAATGGAGTATTAAACGTTAGAACTGGAGTGTTCTCTCAACCAATTATAGACACTTATTGGAAAACTGAAAACATAACAACTTCCCCAATAGTATCCATTGATAACTCATTACTAATACGTTCAGTAAAATTACAACCTACAACGGATGTTGCCAGTCCTGTAAATCTACAAGGATTATTTAAATTTATATCAAGCGGTTCAATAGATTTTTCTAGATTTACCCAATATCAATTAGACTTTACTCCATTAATGAGTTCATCGCTGGGTAACTATGCATTACTTGAAGTATATGGTAGTGGTTCTGCATTTGTAAATAGTAATAGTTCAAATACTTTTGGAAAACTTTTAGGTGAATTAGAAACTAATAATCCATTTAGAAGATACGATAGACAAACCATAAACTTTCAGCCAGATGCTAATGGAGATGGTCAAATTGTATTTTTAGTAAAAGCCGGTACTTGGCATATATCAAATGTAAGTTTAAAAGCTGCACAAGAAAGTTCATTTTCACCGAATGAGATTTCTTTAATAGTGAATGTTCCAACAAAAGTTAATAATGAAACGTTTGATTTTAAATTTGAAATTTATGATATAAATAATAACTACGTTCCAATTACACTACAAACGTCATCTTTATTTGTTGGAGGAACAAGTCTAGCAGTTACTAGAAATTTAGAAATAAACCTATCAAACAACTATTTTAGTTTTTCAACTGCATCGGTTATTCCATCTTTTATTACAATTGATTTTACAAAATCTGCACTTACTGGTTCTGTAACATTTGCATCTCAAGCGATAGATACGGCCGGTAACGCTATTCCATCGCAAGCAGGATATCCGGGTGCATTAGATGTTGTAGATGCCGATACATTTAAACTTACTGTCCAAAATTTTACTGGCTCAATGAGTGGTGTAACAGTTGGAGCTATAAGTTATACTGCAAGTTGTGAAGATATAAATCGTTACTTTACAATTTTTAGAACAGAGCAAGGTGCACCTGCATATTTGTTTTATGCAACTGCAGATAAAAATAATTTTACATTTAATCCAGATGCGGGTTATAAATCAGTAACTCCAAATGATTATATTGATATTCGTTTGGTTCAACAAAATATGCCGGATAATGCACCAATGGGATTGGTTATTTATTCAGGTTCTGAATTTGGATCTCCTCCACCAATTTATTATACTGGTAGTGTTGGCAACGCAAGTATTTATAGATTATTTGTATCTACATCAGTTGATACTACGCCTGGTAATAAAAGTGGTTATACTTTTGCAATAGGTCAATCTACATATGATTTTGAATTACATACGGTAGATGGTATATTTACATCATCGGTAACAATAGATGCAATTTCAAAAGGTGATGCAGCAAAAGGTATAATTGCAACATCTGATAAGAATCAGTTCTTTTATAAAATGTCAGATGCAGCCGCTGATCCTTCACCACAATCGGCTACTATATTAGTTAAAAGATTAAATTTAACATCACCATCTTCATCAATTACAGTCAATAGTGGTAGTGGAAAACCTGCATTAACTTTGGTTGGTAATAACGTTGGAAATGGTGTTGCACAATATAGTATATCAACTACAACATATCCTTATTCAGCAGGAGCAACTACATATTACTTTACCGGTTCAGATTCAAATGGTGTTGAATATATTGATGAAGTTACAATTGATGCATTAATTAACAAATCGCAGATAGGTGTATTGGCATCAAATGAAAACGCAACACTAGCTGCATACTCTACTGGATTTGTACCATCTGCTTCATTTGTGGCAACTACCGGTTCTATACAAGTTACTGTGGGTAATGAAACTGCATCCTTTGCATCAGTACTAACAACAAATAGATTTAGTGCAAGTATATCGGCATCTAGTGGTGTTATAAATCCATCTGTAAATGGTAATACATATACAATTGGGCAATTAACATCGGATACGGGTAGTGTAACAATTAATGTTGCGTATCAAGATGCAACTGGCACAATAGTTAATTTTCCAAAAGTAATAACTTATTCAAAAGCTAAAAAAGCTGCACCTGTTCTTACTCTTAATATAACAAATAATAATCAAGCGGTAAATGCTAAATCCACCGGTGTACAATTATCAGAGTTTGCTACCGCAAGTATAGAAGTATTAGAAACATACGATGGTATAACTGCTACAAAACCAATAAACGGAACTCCTACAATAACTACACTATATGGATATAGTAATTTTGAATATAACCCAACTACACAAGGAGTTGCGTTAAGAACATTAAGTACCGATTTTGAGCAATTAAGTATTACATTAAATGTAACGGATTCTGAAAATGTTATTAGACAATTGCAAGGAAATGTTGCACTTTCAAAAGTAAGGAATGCCGTACCAAACGTTGAGGTTTCTTTGGTTCCAGTTGCTCAAACAATTTTAGCAAATTCAAGAGGAAGTGGTTCAGTAACACCATCACCTATAACCATAACTGCTGCAGAAGGTGGAACAAGTAGATTTACAAGCATTGGAACATTGAGTTTTACAAATGGTTTAGCAGGAACTGCTACAGGAAACACTATAACATTTACTTCAAATGCAAGTTCAATGTTAAGAGATAGTGGTTCTGTTTTCATTCCTATAAACTTTACAGATGGTGAAGGTAACGCCGGAACTAAAACTATTGTAGCTAGTGTGACTAGAGTAAGATCTGCAGCACCACTAACTAGCATTTCAGTAACACCACAAACCCAAACAGTTGCATCTGGTAGTTCTGGTTTTGGAACTCCTCAAAATGTAACTGTGATTGTTTCCGAAGTTGGTAATGTACCATACACATACGTTTCCACATTAGGTTCTACAATTAATACATGGAGTGCATCGGTAACCAATGCTACAATTAATACTACAACGGGAATAATTACACCGAATACTCCAACAACCACATTGGGAACAAATGCATCATCATTACTTAGTTATATAAATTCAGAAGGTACTCTATTAACTGCTTCTATTAGTTATAGTGTTGGAGTTGCCATTGGTGGTGCAGATGGTGGAGATGGACCGGGTGTGGTTTATAGAGGTGCGTACTCTGCAGGAACCGCTTATTATCATACTGATATAAGAAGAGATATTGTTGTATATGCTGGTCAATATTACTTAGCAAATAATACTGCAAAAAGTGGTTTAACAACATGGGGAACTCCTCCGACAGATTGGACTGCATTTGGTGCCACTTTTGATTCCGTTGCAACAAATATATTATTAACGGCAGACGCAACTATCACTAGAGGATTGGTTATGGGAACATTGGATGGATTTAGTGGATTCATTAGAAGTGCAACTGCTACATCCTTAACCGCAGGTAAGGGATATTATTTTAATTATGATGGTTCATTCCGATTTGGAGATACTGGTTCTGGTTTTGTTTTGTGGGATGGAAATTATTTAAATGTAAGTGGAACTATAAAAGCAAGTACGGGTTCATTTGGTGGAGTAACAATTGCCCAAAATTCTATATACACAGGTACTGGTAACTACGGAAACACAAATACAGGATTTTTTCTTAGTGCATCTGGTCATTTTTCATTAGAAGATAAGTTAACTTGGGACCCAACAAATAATTACTTAAATATTAGTGGTACAATTAAAGCAGATACTGGTTCAATTGGTGGAGTAACTATGTCAGCAAACTCTATATTTGCAGGAGTTGGTTCATATAACAATAAAAATACGGGCTTCTTTCTAAGTTCTTCGGGTCACTTTTCATTAGAAGATAAATTAATTTGGGATCCTATTAATGAATATCTTAACATAAGTGGGACAATTAGAGCAAACACAGGTTCAATAGGTGGTGTTACAATGTCAGCAAACTCTATATTTGCAGGAGTTGGAAGTTACAATAATAAAAATACAGGTTTCTTTTTAAGTTCTTCTGGTCATTTTTCATTGGAAGATAAATTAACTTGGGACCCCACAACCGAATACTTAAACATTAGTGGTACAATTAAAGCAGATACTGGATCAATAGGTGGGGTTACGATGTCAGCTAATTCTATTTTTGCAGGAGTTGGGGCATACAATAATAAAAATACAGGTTTCTTCCTAAGTTCATCTGGCCATTTTTCATTAGAAGATAAATTGAGTTGGGACCCCGTTACAGAGTACCTTAACATAAGTGGAACTATTACTGCCACTACTGGTTCAATTGGTGGTGTAACGATGTCTGCTAATTCTATATTTGCCGGACAAGGTGCATGGAACGATAAAAACACAGGCTTTTTTATTAGTAGAAGTGGTCATTTTTCATTAGAAGATAAATTGACATGGGACCCTACAACAGAGTATCTTAATATAAGTGGAACATTAAGAGCATCAACTGGCTCATTAGGTGGTTGGACAATTGATTCGGATTCTATATTTTCTGGCGTTAAAAGAAATAGCACGTTTAATAGTTTTAATAGTGCAAGTATGGTTACTATTGGTTCTGCCGGATATATAATAGCACCTGGCTTCTATATAACGACTGAAGGGCTTGGTGTGTTTAGTGGTAGTTTAAGAGGAAATGGAAATTCAATTACAACAGCTGGGTTATTAGCATTTACTGCTTCCGTAACACAAAGTTTAATTGATGCTAGTTCATCTATAAGTCAATCTATATACATTACTGACCAGGCTATTTTTACAAATGCAAATGGTTTAATAGATAAATTACCAACACCGAGTACAAGTGGATTATATACAGGACAACAATATCTTGGTTATTTCAAAAATGGTTCAGGTTGGACATCATTTTTAAGTTCATCTGGTGATTTCTATTTATCAGGCTCATCAACACATGGTTTTGTTTGGAATGCAACAAGAAATACTTTATCAATTGATGGTAGTATTATAGCAAGAACAGGTTCTATTGGTGGGTGGGGTATTGGTACAGATTTATTAACTTCATCAAACGCATCGGCAGTAGGTAGTGATGATGTGTTCACAACCGATGGTATAAAATTTGGTGCAACAGGTTGGATATCTGCTAAAAATTTTAGAATAGCAACTAATGGTAATGCAACATTTAGTGGTTCAATTACCGGTGGTAATATAACAATTGGAACTGCACCTAGTGTATTTAAAGCCGATTTAAATGGAATTTATTTAGGAGATGGTACATTTGCGGGTGCACCATTTAGAGTAACTCCTGCAGGTGTATTAACTGCAACAAATGCAACAATAACAGGAACTGTAACCGCTACTTTTGGAGCAATTGGTGGATGGAATATAGATTCGGATTCAATTTATGTAGGAACAAAAAGAGCAAGTTCTTACAATCAATTCAATAGTGCAAGTATGATTACTATTGGTTCTGCAGGTTACATAAGTGCACCAGGATTTTTCATCACTACAACTGGTCAAAATAGTTTTAGTGGTAGTTTAAGAGGAAATGGAAATTCAATTACCACAGCCGGATTGTTGGCGTTTACTGCATCGGTAACGCAAAGTTTAATTGATGCCAGCGCCTCTATAAGTCAATCAATAGAATTATTAGATAGAAACATTTATACCAATACGAATGGATTGATTGATAAAGCAGCCCCAACACCTGCAGTTCAAGGATTATATACCGATAACAATTATTTAGGATTCCATAATGGTAATGGGTTGGCAAGTGGTTGGAAAGTATATATGGATAAAAATGGTAATTTTTATGCTACTGGTTCATCTGGTAATCAAGGGTTAGCGTGGAACGCATCACAAAATACTTTATCAGTTGATGGTAGAATTGTTGCAAGAGATGGTTTAGTAGGTGGATGGAGAATAGGTACTGCAGAAATATCTAGTTCAACTGTTGCAGGTGGTGCCGATGGACAATTTACTACAACTGGTATGAGAATTGGTGGAACGGGTTATATATCTTCTCCAAATTTTTATTTATCAAGTGGAGGTGATGCCGCGTTTAAAGGAATGGTATCCGCATCTACTATATTAGGTGGACAAGGTGATTTTACTGGAATTATAAATGCCTCTGCAGGTGTAATAGGTGGATGGTTAATTGATTCAAATAGATTATATTCATCTGGTAGTGGTTCTAATAATATCATTAAAATGAAATTAGAACCAAATTATATATCACCACAATTTACTCTTTCCGATAATAACGGTGCACCTGCCGTTGTTATTAAAACTGGCGAATTAATCAATCTAGCAGCAGCTGCTGCTACAATTGCAATAACATGGAATGCAGATAAGACTGGTCCATCCGGTACAACAACCACATCATTAAATACATACACATATAATACCGCCGCTAGTTTTACTGTAAGTGAAACGGGATTATATACTGAAACTATCAGTACCACCGGTATATCGGATGTTGGCGATTGTAATGCTGGATTTTCTGGATATATGTACGTTGGAGTTGGATATCAGATAGCAACGGATTCTGGTTTTACAAATATATTGGCGCAAGGAATTGTATCATCTTTCAGTAGAACTACTACCGGTCAATTAGATATACCTGCAAATAGTGCAAATATAGAAATTACATTTTTGGCAACTGGTACTCACTATATACGTTCATATTGGTATAGAACAGGTGGTGGTATTAATCCGACAGTCACTTGGAATAGTGCGGTACATAATTTAACAAATCCAACATTAGAAAAAGTAATAGCATATACCGAATTAACTGATTATGGAATTCAATTGATTAGAAGTAATCAGAAATATGTTAAACTGCAGAGGGTTGGATCAAGTCCAATTATGTTGCAAGTTGGAGGTGAGATAACTGCAACCGAAAATATAACTGCGTATTATGCCTCCGATGAAAGATTAAAAGAGAATGTTAAAAATATTACATCTTCTCTTGATAAAATAGATAAAATAAATGGTGTAGAATTTGATTGGACCGATAAATACATTGAAGAAAGGGGTGGAGAAGATGATTATTTTATTAGAAAACATGATGTAGGTGTTATTGCACAAGAAATAGAGAAAATACTTCCAGAAGTGGTTGCAACTAGACACGATGGATATAAGGCTGTTAAATATGAAAAAATAGTTCCACTATTAATTGAAGCAATAAAAGAATTGAAAAAAGAAATTGAAGAATTAAAAAATAGATAATGCCATTAAATAATTCTGGTCCAATAAGTTTGGGTGGATTTACAGTAGGTGAATCGGTGAATTTACAATTAGGAAAAGCAGGTGATGCTCAAATCAGTATGAACGATTCTGATGCTAGAGCATTGGCTCAAAAAAGTGGAGTCAATCAACAAATATCCATGTCAGATTTCTATGGAAAGCCAGTTACACCATCTGTTACTCCACCTGTGAGTATCACACCATCTAGAACACCTGCAATAAGTATATCATTAACACCTGCACCATCGATATCTAAGACACCATTCCCATCAGAAACTCCTTCACCAACACCTGCGGTATCAATAACTGCCACTCCATCACTTACACCACCAATCAGTCCATCACAAACACCAACCATTACTCCTACTCCTACAAGAATACCATGTTACGAATACACTGCTACTGCATCTCAATCTGATTTGGATTCATCCGATAATGGAACAGTTTATTTTGATTATATAGATTGCGCAGGAAACCCACAAACTCTACAAAGAGGAACAACCGATACTAGCTTCCCAGTATGTGCTAGAAGTGTAGGTTCTATTTACATATATGTATTTGGTAGCCCATCAGCTGCATTTGGTAGTTTCTGGAGTGGTGCAGGACCCGAATGTTTTTAATATATTTTGAAATTTAAAAAATTTTTTGTATGTTTGATGTAAAAAAAGATAATACTAACACAGCTGAGAATATAAAAGTATAAATAAAAAATTAAAAAAGAATATAAAAAAAGATATTTATACTTACTAAATCAATATAATGGAGATAATTAATGAAGTTGATAAACCAAAGGTGACAAAAACTGTCGTTGTATATTCAGGAAGATTTCAACCTTTTCACAGAGGTCATTATGCCTCATATAAAAAATTAGTAAATAAATTTGGAGTTGCAAATGTTTTCATAGGAACATCAAATGATACATCTGGTCCTAAATCACCTTTTAATTTTTCACAAAAGAAAAAAATAGCTACAACTATGTTTGATATACCTTCTAATAGGTTTGTCAAAGTAAACAATCCATATAAGCCAGCAGAGATACTTTCAAAATTTGATGGACAAACTACTCAGTATATTGCAGCAGTAGGTGAAAAAGATGCAGATAGGTTACAAGGTAAATATTTTAAACCATACAAAGATAAAGCAGGGTATGGATATGATGAGATTGGATATGTTTATGCAGTACCTGCCGAACCTAATCCTATAAGTGGAACCGATGTAAGAAATAATTTAGGAAGTGGTGATGAGAAAAAAGCAAAGAAGTTTTTCCTTACAGCATATCCTAAATTTGATAAAAACATATTTGATTTAATTACGGGTAAGCTTGTAAACGAAACACTTTACAGAGGGTATCCATCAAAAGAGCAAGTATTAGATATAGAAAAGAAAAACAAAGAATTAAGAAAAGATTTAAATACTGATAAGGAATATTTGTATAATCCTATTGAAGAAATTATAGTAAATACAATTAGTAAAGAAATGTTTGATGAATGGTTAATGGAATATCTAAACGAAGTTCCAAATCCCATATTAGATAAAGAAATTGAATATACAAATACAAAGGGTGAAAAGGAAAAAATAAAAGCAAGGCATGCATTGAGATTAGCAAAAGATCACCCAGCGCATGTTGCAGCTGAAAAATTAATAGGAGATGATGATACTCCACTTTCCGATACAGACGCAGAAAAAAAAGAAAAAGGATTACCTACCGATAAAGATAAACCTTCAAAAGAAAAATCAGATACACAGAATCAGACACAGCCAGAGCAAGAACCTCCTGGTAAATTAAGTGGAGCAGAATTGAAATCTGATGCAGAAAAAAATCCAACTGATGATAAAGAACAAATAATAAAGCAATCATTAGATAAAGAAAGAGCAGAATTATCCAAAGAAGAAAATGAAACGATTGATAAAATGAATGATCCTAATTCTGAGGATAGGAAAGGTTTTTTTGAAACATTGGGTAATTTAGGAAAGAAAATAGGACAGGCCTTCCTTAATTGGGGAAAGAAAAAATGGAAAATGATAAAAGGCACATTTGGTGCAGTAAAAGAATTAGCAACAACTGGAAGATTAGGTTCAGTAAAAGATAAAGAAGGAAATAATAGACATTGGAGTGAGTTTACAGAAAAAGATGAAAATGGTAAACCAAAAATGAAAGATACTCCTGTTTATAAAGAAGGAAAAAAACCAAAAGGGTTCGAACCCGATGATAACAATATCCATATGACGAACGATGGGTGGATTGGTGCAAGAGATATAGATCCTGAAACTGGATTTTTCAAAAAGAATGACAATTATTATGATAATGATGGTGATAGGGTAGATGGAAAAACGGGATATAAAACAGATGATAAAGGAAATCCTGTACAACGTAAAACTATCACAGGAAAACCAAAAACAAAAAAAGAACCAATATTCAAAGAAGGATTATCCGATGAAGAAAAAGAATTAGGACATTCTTCTTGGGAAAAAAGACACCATCAAATACATGATATGAAACATTTTGCAATGGATGCATCATTATTGATAGGTTCTATGGTAGTAGGTGGTGCCGGTTTGGGTCTTGCCGCAAAAGCAGGTTCAGCATCGGCAGTTGGTGCTGCAACAACAGGTGCAACTAGTGCATTTACACATGGTGTTGGACCATTTGCAGCACATTTAGGAAAAGATGTTATAAAGCATGCTACATTTGAAGTTATGGGTATGGAAGCTGCCAGTGCATCTGGCGCTGGTGCAGGATTATCAATCGCAACCGGTGGTTTATTGGAAATGGTAAAAGATGAAAATGATACTAATAAATTTATTTCTAATGTTTTAAATAAAATTATTGAAAAAACAAAAACTTATAAACTTTCTGATGAACAATTATTAAAATCAATAAAAAGATATAAAAAAGATAAACCAAAACAAAATGCTGCAGATTTATTAAAAGAAAATCTTTCAGAAACAAAACAACAATCTATTCAAAATTTTGTAGAGTTTGTAACCAAAAGATTGAAGTTAAAAGAAACTCCAAAAATTACTTTAATAGGTGGTAGAGAATTTTCAGAAACAAAAAGTAGTTTGGGTGGATTTAATCCAATCACAAAAGAGATATATGTTGCAACCGAAGGTAGATTAACAGCGGATATACTTAGAACTCTTGCACACGAGATGGTTCACAGAAAGCAAGATGAGATGGGTTTGGTAAGAAATCCAAAGAAGGATGGTAAAGATGGTTCACCAATTGAAAATCAGGCCCACGCAGTAGCAGGAATCTTAATGAGAGAATATGGTAGAATAAATAAGCAAATATATCAAGAAGGATTTAATGGTAAAAATCATAAACCAGTAAGTCAAGCTGATCATGATTTTACAAAACATCATAGTGATGATATGGGTAAAGATGCAGAGTTAGATACTATTGATTTTGATGATAGTAGAAAAAAAGAATTTGGACACCAATCGAATACAAAAGATGATGAAGTGCACGGATACGAACCAGTTAAAAAAGAAAATATTAATGTTGATGTTAATGCAGGTGATACTATCCTAATGGGTAAATTTAAAAACAAAAAAGTACAAATAAAAGATATTGGTAAAGACCAGCACGGAATGCCAACCATAAACGGAAAGCAAGCAACTACATTTAGAACATTGGATGAGATGGGTAGTAAAGATATTCATTTCTCAAGTATAATAAAGCATTACAGAGATTCTAAATTTAGAAAAAGAATAAATGCATATCTTTTTGATAATCCAAACGGAAATAAGAGTGATGAAGTTGCAAGAAGATTAAGGAATATGGATTATGATGATATAACTAAGATGGAAAAAGATTTGAACCTTCCAAACAAAAATTTAGAAGAACTTAATTATACAGAAAAAAACAACCCTGCAATTAAAAAAGTTTACGATACGATTAAGAGTAATTATAAAAGTTTACAAAACTTAAACTTTGATACTAAAAACAAAACCTACACATTTGCTTTCGGTAATAAAAAAGATGCCGATAAAATGGAAAAGGATTTCAAAGGAGTTGGTTCTTCAAAAATGAAATTATCAAGAAAAGCAGATTATGGTAATGATAAACCGCCGGTATTTGTTAGAGTATTTGGTGTATTAGATGAAGTAGATTCATTCCTTAATGAGTTATTTAACATATCAGAAGTTAGTAATGTATCAACATCAACTATTGCCGATATTCCAGATGGTGCGTTTATACCAAAAGGTAAGAAAAGAAAATTAAATACGGATAAAGGAGAAGATTGGTATAAAAATGGCGGATATACTCAAACTGATTTTCCAAAGGCAGATGCTATATTTGGCGATGAGGATGCAGATGAAAGAACAATAAAATATACAATAGATAATCTTCCAAGAGTTAAATTCACACCAACAAAATTTATAAAAGAGAACAAAGAAGAAACAAAGCAATTGATAATGGAAGGTGGTGCATATGGGCACATGTCACACCCTTTTGATGATATGCAATTAACATTTGGTCAATTAAAAGATATTATTCAAAAGGCTTTGGATGGTGAATTAGGTGTTGTTAGAGAGAAAACTGATGGTCAAGCTTTAGCAATAAGTTGGAAAAATGGAAGATTAATTGCGGCAAGAAATAAAGGACATTTAGCAAACGCAGGAGCAAATGCAATGGGAATAGAAGAGGTTGCATCAAAGTTTGCAGGAAGAGGTGGATTAACAGATGCATACAATTTTGCAATGAAAGATTTATCCGCAGCAATTAGTGGACTATCTGATAAACAAAGAAAAAAGATTTTCAACGAAGGAAAATGCTTTATGAATTTGGAAGTTATATGGCCAACATCCGTAAATGTTATTCCATACGGACAAGCACTATTGGTGTTCCACAATACAACTTGTTACGATGAAAGTGGGGTAGCAGTAGGTGCAGATCAAGGAGCAGCAGGTATGTTAGCAGGAATGATAAAACAAGTAAATGCAGATGTTCAATCCAAATATACAATACAAGGACCGCCTGTAACCGAAATTCCAAAAAATGAAAATTTAAGTTCAAAGAAAGGAAAGTATATTTCAAAATTAGGAAAATTACAATCTGAATTTAAATTGAATGATTCGGATACAATGGCAGTATATCATCAGAAATGGTGGGAAAATTTTATTGATAAAAACGCACCAATTAAGGTAGATAAACTTACAAAAAATTCATTAGTTAGAAGATGGGCGTTTGGTGATAAATCATTTAGATTAAATACCATTTCAAATGTAGATTTACAAAAGTGGGCAATGGATACTGATAAAGTTGATGTTGTAAAGAAGCAAAAAGAAAATATGAAAAGTTTTGAACAAATCTTTTTAGGAGTAGGAGCAGATGTATTGGATTTTGTTGGTTCGGTATTAACGGTTCATCCTAACAAAGCAATTCGTTCAATGAAAGCAAAATTAAAATCAGTTGCAGACCAAATTAAATCATCTGCAGATGCAACTAAAATTAATAAATTCAAATCAGAATTAGCAAGATTAAATTCATTAGGTGGTATAGATAGAATAGTAGCATCGGAAGGTATAGTATTTTTCTATAATGGAAAAACATATAAACTAACTGGAACATTCGCACCACTTAATCAATTATTAGGTATATTTTACGAATAAATAAATTATTAAAAAGTTATAATAAACAACTATGGCAAAGAGAAAAAGTTTTGATGAAAAGAGTAAGGGGATGCATAAATCCCGTAAACTAATTATAGATACTGTATTTGGTAGACAAGATAATACACAAAGAGTATTTGGTTATGAGGGAGAAGCATTGCAAAAAAGAGAAGTAGGCGAGAGATGGGTAGACGATGATGGAAAAGAGTGGGAACAAAAAGAAGGATACGTTTCGGCTGTTAGTAAGATGGATGATGTTAGGCAGTTTTTACAAAAACTAACAACATGCCAATCCGAAGAATGTAAAACCATAAAATATAGTAGAGCTGATAAAAAATTAGTTGTTAAGACTGGTTTCTGTATTGATTGTCTACAAAAATTTGAGAGAAAATTAAAAGATGATGGAACTTATCCATTTTATGAAGATTATAAAATTACACTAAACAAATTAAGTTACATTAGAGATTTCAAACAAAAATGTGAAGATAGTTTGGCATCACTAAAAAAAGATTTTCAAATAGTAACCGAAGATGGTAAAATTGAAAATTGGGCATGGGAAGTTGATTTAGAACAGGTGAAAAAGGATTTAAAAAGTGATATCGATAATTCATATGAAGCAATAGAATTACTTATACAAAGAAAAAGAGCTTTGGAAGATAAATTATTAGAATTAAATCATCCAGAACTTATTAAAAATTAAATTATGAAAGGATTATTAAATATAAGAAATATCATTATCCTAATATTATTGGGTATATTGATAACATCAAGATATACAAATTGTTCTGGTAAAAATGAAAAACCAAAAATAATTAGAGTTCAAGGAAAACCATATCAGGTCATTAAGCATCAAATAGATACGGTTGAAATTATTAAAAAAATTTTTATTGAAAAACCAGGTGCTGATATTTACCACGATACAACAATTTATGTACGTGTTCCAATTTCAATTGATACGTTAGAAATCATAAAAGCATACTTTGCTAAAAACGTTTACAAAGATACACTTAAATTAAATGATAGTTTAGGATTTGTGTTTATACAAGATACAATTTCTGAAAATAAATTGGCATATAGAACATACAAAGCAGAAGTAAAGGAAAGAGTGATTACACAAACTACTTATTTAAAAGAACCACCAAAAGTTCAAGTATATTATGGATTTGAAGCTACATTTGATAAGCAAGACCTATTCAAAGGAATAGGTGGTGGATTGTTACTTAAAACTAAAAAAGATAAAATCTTAAAATTTAATTTAGGTGTTTTGAACGGAACTCAAAAATTAGATCCATATGCAAACTTAGGTATGTATTGGAAAATTGGAAAAAAACCAAATTAATATGAACGTTCAAGGAAAACCACAAAAGACCCTAAAAGAGTTAATATCCGAAGAATATCGTAAGTGTGCGTTGGACCCCATTTACTTTATGAAAAAGTATTGTATAATCCAACACCCAACAAGAGGTAAGATTCCGTTTCATCTTTATAAATTCCAAGAGAATTGTTTAGACGATTTCAAAGATAATCGTTTTAATATTATTCTTAAATCTCGTCAGTTAGGTTTATCAACTCTATCTGCCGGATTTATACTTTGGAAAATGATATTCAATCAGGATTTTAATGCATTGGTTATTGCAACAAAAGTGACAGTAGCTAAAAACCTCGTAGAGAAGGTTAGAGTGATGCATGATTTACTTCCAGTTTGGTTAAGAGATGGTGGTAATAGTTCGGTTGAAGATAACAAACTATCACTTAAATTAAAGAATGGTTCACAAGTAAAAGCAATCGCATCATCACCTGATGCGGGTCGTTCCGAAGCACTATCACTATTGGTTGTGGATGAAGCTGCGTTCATTAGAGATATAGATGAGATTTGGTTATCTGCACAATCAACACTTTCAACCGGTGGTTCTGCGATAGTTCTATCAACTCCAAATGGTGTTGGTAATTGGTTTCATAAGATGTGGGTAGAGGGTGAGAATGGAACTAATGGATTTAATTGTATAAAACTACATTGGACTGTCCATCCAGAAAGAAATCAGACATGGAGAGATGAACAGACTCGTATTTTGGGAGTTAAGGGTGCAGCACAAGAATGTGATTGTGATTTCGTTTCTTCTGGTGATACTGTCATTGACCCACAACTTTTAATGTGGTATAAGGAAACTTATGTAATGGAACCAGTTGAAAAGAGAGGATTTGATGGAAACCTTTGGGTATGGGAACATCCTAATTATAATAGAGCATATATGGTAGTCGCCGACGTAGCTAGAGGAGATGGTTCAGACTATTCAACAGCGCAGGTTATTGATATAGAAGATTCATCACAGGTTGCAGAGTATAGAGGAAAAATTGATACAAAAGATTTTGGTAATTTTTTAGTTGGATTGGCTACTGAATATAATAACTCATTATTAGTAATAGAAAACTCAAACGTAGGTTGGGCATGTATTCAACAATGCATAGATAGACAATATGGAAATCTATTCTATATGAGTGACGATTTAAAATATATTGATGTTGAAAGACAAATGACAAATAAACTGTATAGACAAGAAAAAAGAATGATTGCAGGATTTTCAACAACATCAAAAACAAGACCTCTAATCATTTCCACATTAGATACATATCTAAACGATAAAGATATTTTGATAAGAAGTTCTAGATTAATAGAGGAGTTGTTTACATTTATTTGGAGTGCAGGTAGGGCAGAAGCAATGAAAGGATATCACGATGACCTTACGATGGCATTGGCAATTGGACTTTGGGTTAGAAATACTGCTCTAAGATTGAAGCAGGAGGGTATGGATTTAACAAAGAATATGTTGAGTGCAACCCAAATGAAAGGGTATAGTGGTATGTATTCTACTAATTATAAAAATAAAAATCCATATGAGATGGATATTGGAAGAGGAGATAAAGAAAACTTAACGTGGTTACTTCGTTAATTTTTTTATATTTATAGATTGAAACTATTATTATGATTAAATTAATGGATTTGTTGGATGAAGACCTCCGCAAATGGTTCGGAAAAGGAAAGTGGGGTGGAGCCGGTGGAGGTGGATGGGATAGATATAATAGTAGTGGTGAAAGAATAGGTAAATGTGGTGGTGGAAAAGAAGGTGAAGCGTATGCAGCATGTTTATCAAAAGCAGCTGCAGGAAAATTAGGAAAGAAGGGTAGAGCAAGTTTTGTAAAAAGAAAAAGAGCAAAACAAAATAAAAAAGGTAGAGGTGATAAAGGAGATGGTGGAAAAGGAAAAGCACCAGTAAGAGTGAGTTGGGATAAAAAAGGAACTGAAAATTTACATTGGTTATTAGGATAATTTTATATTTATAAGTTGATATGATAAGATTAATTGACCTTTTAGATGAAGACCTTAGAAAGTGGTTCGGTAGTGGACCTACTGGTGGTTGGGATAGATATAATTCCAAAGGTGAGAAGGTAGGTAAGTG
>JACCDO010435297.1_pt1 | contig 17534 bp, 13 predicted proteins | sample 7446101 | NCBI WGS metagenome assembly JACCDO01 (sample SAMN15323440, study PRJNA562643) | freshwater metagenome | isolation source: river surface water | place: USA:Blue River Watershed | collected 2017-08-16 | reverse complement strand
GTCGAAGCGCCAGGAAAAGGCGAAATGGCTGTGGGATGGTTGTGCGTTTCAACCTTCATGAGCACATGGTGAAGGGCATTTTCTTTCTCATAAATGCCGCCTTGCTTGGCCACAAAACGTTCGACGTGATGTCCCGCCATGATGGAAGCGTTGTCTGAATAAGCGACCACGGTGTGCTGTGGATTTTGCTGATGCGTGTAGCGAATCATGCCAAACAAACTATGGTCTTTGTCTTCACCATCGATGGTGAATTTGGCATTGAAAATTTTGTGCCGGCAGTGCTCACTGTTGGCCTGCGCAAACATCATCAATTCAACATCCGTGGGATTGCGTCCAAGTTGTTGGAAAGACACCAGCAAATAATCAATTTCATCTTCTGCCAGCGCCAAGCCGAACGATTGGTTGGCTTTGACGAGTGCCTCACGTCCCCCCTTCAATACATCGACATGCAATAAACTTTGGGCTTGTAATTCTTGCGTCAGTGCCACTGCTTCGCTGCGGTTTGCAAGGATGGACTCTGTCATGCGGTCATGCAACAAGTCTGCCAATTTCAATTGTGTGTCTGCGCTCAATGCATTCAGTGTGGTGGCCGATTTAAATTGCAAGGTGTATTCCACCAAGCGTTCAATCCTTCTGACAGGCAAACCACAATTGTGTGCAATGTCTGTGGCTTTCGAGGCCCATGGGGAAACGGTTCCTAGGCGTGGCGAAACGATGACTTGCAGTGGGTTTTTTGCATTGTGAGATGAGTTGGCAGGCTCACCATACACAAGGAGTTGTTTGAGGACATCCTTATGGATTGTTGACAAGTCCATCTCGGTGGCAACCAAGTGCAAAAATTGACCTTGCAGGGTAGTGACGTCTGGGCACAGTGCCTGCAATTTGGGGAGCAATTGTTGAGTTCGAAAGACGCTAAGGGCGTTGCCGCCTTCTAGGATGTGTGTATGCAGGGTCACTGTGCGGCCTTGGAGGCTATTGGGGAAATATCTGAAATACCGCTGACTGGGGTATTTTTCGAGCCTCTATTTTAACCGCCGGTTGGCTCATTTTCTGCAAAAACAAGCCTGAGATGGGATAATCTGACCCCATGACAATCTCTATCAAAGACGCCAAAGGCGCTGAAGGCATGCGGGTAGCCGGACGGCTGGCTTCCGAAGTTTTGGACTACTTGACCCCATTCGTCCAGCCTGGTGTGACCACCAACGAACTCGATCGATTGGCCCATGACTATATGGTCAATGTCCAAGGCAGTATCCCTGCCCCCTTAAATTACCAACCGCCAGGTTACGCGCCCTACCCCAAATCCATTTGTACATCGATCAATCACCAGGTGTGTCATGGCATTCCCAGTGAAAAAGCACTCAAAAAAGGTGACATCGTCAACATCGATATCACGGTCATCAAAGATGGATGGCATGGCGATACCAGTCGCATGTTCTTGGTCGGTGAGGCTTCGATTGCTGCCAAGCGTCTATGTGCTGTGACCTACGATGCCATGTGGCATGGCATTGCGCAAGTCAAGCCTGGCGCTAGATTGGGTGACATTGGTTGGGCCATTCAAAAGTTTGCCGAAAACCTGGGGTTTTCAATTGTTCGCGAATTTTGTGGCCATGGTATCGGTCAAGTGTTTCATGAAGAGCCACAAGTTCTTCATTACGGAAGACCGGGAACTCTGGACGAACTCAAAGCAGGCATGACTTTCACCATTGAGCCCATGATCAATGCAGGCAAGCGGGAAATCAAAGAGATGGGCGATGGCTGGACCATCGTGACCAAGGATCGCTCCTTGTCGGCCCAATGGGAACACACCATCTTGGTGACTGAAACTGGCTACGAAGTCCTCACGCTGTCAGCTGGCAGTCCACCTGTTCCAGATTTCATCAAAGGTTAAACCCATGACAGATGTGTCGGTATTGCGCGATAAATATCGGCAGGAAAAGCAGGCACTTTGGACGCACATTGAAAACAGCAATGCCAGTGGCCGAGGTCTAAAAAGAACTCTCAAGCGGCTCGCTCATTTGGCAGATGCGCTGTTGGTTCAGCTTTGGTCCAATGCAGGTTTTCATCAAGGCGAGGCCTTGATTGGCGTGGGTGGTTTTGGTCGAGGCGAGCTATTTCCATCATCCGATGTCGATGTGTTGTTGTTACTCCCAGACACAGCGAATACAGAAGAGTCATCAGAACTGAAAGCCAAGCTGGAAATCTTCATTGGCAGTTGTTGGGACAGCGGACTCGAAATAGGGTCCAGCGTCCGTACCTTGAAAGATTGTTTGATTGAGTCCGAAAAGGACATCACGGTTCAAACTTCTTTGCTTGAAAGTCGTTACATCACTGGCGACGCATCGCTCTTTCAAAAATTTTGGAAAAGCTTCAACTCAGCAATCGATCCCTATGCATTTTTCGTGGCCAAAACCCTCGAAATGCAGCAGCGACATAACAAGTTTGAAAATACACCCTACTCTTTAGAACCCAATTGCAAAGAATCACCAGGGGGGTTGCGTGACTTGCAAATCATTTTGTGGGTCTCAAAGGCGGCAGGCCTGGGCAGTGACTGGGACGATTTGGCCAAAAAAGGTTTGGCGACACCGCTAGAGGTCAAGCAAATCAAACGCAATGAGGCTGTTCTGAGTTTGATTCGCGCCCGATTGCATTTGTTGGCGAAGCGCAGAGAAGATCGTTTGGTTTTTGATTTGCAGCACGCGTTAGCAGATAGCTTTGGCTACCAGGCCAAAAGAACGCCAGATGGCAAACACAAGCAAAGAGCCAGTGAAGTTCTGATGCGTCAGTACTACTGGGCAGCCAAGGCTGTCACCCAATTGAACCAGATATTGCTCCTCAACATTGAGGCTCATCTTCAGGCCGAACGTGGCGATTTACGCATTGAAGTTAGGAAAATCAACGATCACTTCAATGACCTCAATGGCTTGATTGATGTTGCGCAAGACGATCTCTATCAGAAACATCCCCACGCCATTTTGGAAACCTTTTTGCTCTTTCAGCAAACACAGGGTGTCAAAGGTTTGTCTGCTAAAACATTGCGAGCCCTCTACAACGTTCGCAATGTGATGGACGCCAAATTTCGCCGCGACCCTGTCAACCGCCAAACGTTTCTCAAAATTTTGCAAGAAAACGAAGGCATCACGCATTCAATGCGCTTGATGAACCAAACTTCGGTGTTGGGTCGGTACTTGTGGGTTTTCCGAAATATTGTGGGACAGATGCAGCATGACCTGTTCCATGTGTACACCGTTGATCAGCATATATTGATGGTTCTTCGGAATGTCAGGCGATTCTTTATTGCAGATCACGCGCACGAATATCCCTTCTGCTCACAATTGGCAGCGGGCTGGGACAAGCCTTATGTGCTTTACACCGCGGCCTTGTTTCACGACATTGCCAAAGGTAGAGGCGGCGATCATTCGCAACTCGGAATGCGTGAAGTTAAGTTGTTTTGTAAACAACACAATATTCCTTCCGAAGATGCCAAGCTCATTTCCTTTTTGGTGGGTGAACATCTGACCATGAGTCATGTGGCCCAAAAGGAAGATCTGAGTGATCCTGATGTCATTGCAGCATTTGCCAAACGGGTGGGCAACGAAAGGCGTTTGACCGCCCTCTATCTGCTCACAGTTGCTGACATTCGAGGAACCAGCCCCAAGGTCTGGAATGCCTGGAAAGGCAAGCTATTAGAAGACTTGTACCGATACACCCTCAGGGTCTTGGGTGGCAGAGCCCCCGATGCCAACGCCGACATTGAAGCCAGAAAACGCGATGCCCTGATTGAATTGGCACGCCATGCAGAACCCCATGAAGGCCAAAAAGCGTTTTGGGATACTTTGGACGTCGGTTATTTCATGCGGCACGGCGCAGGGGAAATTGCGTGGCATGCACGACAACTTTCGCGCCACGTCAACAAATCTCAAACCACAGATAATGCAACGGGTGAAAGAAAGTGCATTGTTCGCGCCAGAATTTCACCTGTGGGTGAAGGCCTTCAAGTGTTGGTTTACACCGCAGACCAAACCGATTTGTTTGCGCGAATATGTGGTTACTTTGATCAAGCAGGTTTCAGCATTTTGGATGCCAAAATTCACACGGCCAATAACGGCTACGCCTTGGACACATTTCAGGTGGTGACCTCGCTATTGCCAGAACATTACAGAGAATTAATGACCATGGTTGAATCGGGCCTGGCGGCCACCATCAATAAAAAAGGTGAGTTGCCACCCCCAACCAAAGGCAGGGTCTCCCGTCGTGTCAAAAACTTCCCAATTGCACCCCGCATCACTCTGCACCCGGACGAGAAAGCGCAGAGTTGGTTGTTGGGCATTTCAGCCAGCGATCGTTTAGGCTTGCTCTACAGTGTGGCATCTGTTCTGGCCAAACACAGCATCAGTTTGAAATTGGCCAAGATCAGCACATTGGGTGAGCGGGTAGAAGACACCTTTTTGATTGAAGGTTCTGCCCTTCAACACAATCGCGAACAAATTGAAATTGAGACCGAGCTCCTGCAAGTACTGCAGGCTTGAACTCAAGATTTCTTTCGGGGTGGCAAGCCGGTATGTTGCGTCAATATCTGACCAGACTTAGGCGATTTTGATTTGAGGCTTCCAGGCGTGCTGTTTTTACGGCGCGCACTTTGGTAATCATCCGACAGCGGTTGCCAAGTAGGAATGAGATGGTGCTTGCCATTACCGATCAAATCAGACCTGCCCATGGCTTTCAAAGCTTCTCGCAACAAGGGCCAATGTTTGGCATCGTGATACCGCAAGAAAGCTTTGTGCAAGCGGCGCCTTTTCTCGCCCTTAACGACATCCACTTTTTCACTCTCTCGACTGATTTTGCGAAGCGGATTTTTGGCTGTGTGATACATGGCTGTGGCAGTGGCCATGGGACTGGGATAAAAGGTTTGAACTTGGTCAGCTCGAAATCCATTTTTCTTCAGCCAAACGGCCAAATTCATCATGTCTTCGTCACTGGTGCCTGGGTGTGCCGCAATGAAGTAAGGGACTAAGAATTGTTTCTTTCCCGCCTCCGCACTGAACTTGTCAAACAGACTTTTAAATCGGTCGTAAGTGCCAATGCCTGGCTTCATCATCTTGCTTAAGGGGCCAGACTCTGTGTGTTCAGGGGCAATTTTCAAATAGCCCCCCACATGGTGAGTGACCAATTCTTTAACGTATTCAGGGCTTTGAACAGCCAAGTCGTAGCGCAGTCCTGAACCAATCAAAATTTTCTTGATGCCCTTGAGACTTCGGGCTTTTCTGTACATTTGAATGAGCGGACCGTGATCGGTCGTCAGGTTGCTGCAAATGCCTGGGTACACGCAACTGGGTTTTCGGCAGGCTGATTCAATTTCAGGGCTCTTACAACCCAAACGGTACATGTTGGCCGTTGGCCCGCCTAAGTCTGAAATGACACCTGTAAAGCCTTTGACCTTGTCACGAATGTCTTCAATTTCGCGAAGCACGGAAGCTTCACTGCGACTTTGAATAATGCGGCCTTCGTGTTCAGTAATGGAACAAAACGTACAACCGCCAAAACAACCCCGCATGATGTTGACTGAAAACCGAATCATTTCCCATGCAGGAATCTTGGTCGCGCCATCGTGCGAGCCATTTTCGTCGGCATAACTAGGATGCGGACTGCGAGCATAAGGAAGATCAAAAACCGCATCCATTTCGGCTGTCGTCAGGGGAATGGGTGGCGGCGTCATCCAAACATCGCGCGCTGTATGACCCTCTCCATGGGCTTGAACCAAGCACCTGGCATTGCCTGGGTTGGTCTCTAAATGCAAGACGCGATTGGCATGGGCGTATAGAACGGGGTCACTTTTAACCTGTTCATAGCTTGGCAATCGGATGACACTTAAATCGCGAGGCGGTACTTTGTGCGTGCCCTTGCCGCGCAGCGCGGGCATGTGTGGACTTGGAACAAACTGAAGTGGCTTGACAGAACTTGGGGGCAAACTTGAAGGATTGGCCGCGTTTTGCAAGTCTGCGACCGTTTGTGCTTCCTCTTCCCGCGCACAAGTTGCGCCATTTTCACGAGCCTGATCGGAAATCATCAGGTAGGGATTGATGTGCGCTTCGACATGGCCTGGCGTATCGACAGTCGTTGAATCAATTTCAAACCAACCTTCGGGGGTTTGGCGACGAACAAACGCCGTACCTCGAACATCCACAATGTCGTGCACCGGAACTTTGGCAGCCAATCGATGTGCTATTTCAACAATGGCACGTTCGGCATTGCCATACAGCAAAAGATCACATTTGCTATCGACCACAATCGATCGCCGGACTTTGTCTGACCAATAATCGTAGTGGGCGATGCGGCGCAAGGAGCCTTCAATACCACCCAAAATGATGGGAACGTCTGGGTAGGCTTCCCGACATCTTTGGCTGTAAACAATGGCAGCACGGTCAGGACGTTTACCGCCAACATCGCCAGGGGTGTATGCGTCATCAGAGCGAATTTTGCGATCGGCCGTGTAGCGATTGATCATGGAATCCATATTGCCTGCAGTGACACCCCAAAATAGATTGGGTTTGCCTAACACGCGAAATGGATCGGCGCTTTGCCAATCGGGTTGGGCAATGATGCCAACCCTGAAACCTTGTGCTTCCAACATGCGGCCGATCACGGCCATGCCAAAACTGGGGTGGTCAACATAGGCGTCGCCCGTGACCAAAATGATGTCGCAACTGTCCCAGCCTAATTGAGCCATCTCCGATTGGCTCATGGGCAAGAAAGGTGCCGTGCCAAAGCGTGACGCCCAGAACTTGCGGTAACTGTTCAGGGGTTTTGCTTCACGCGGGAAAAAAGAGACGTCTACAAAGGCGTTCATGGCACACAAATCGATGGAAGGCCGTAGTTTAGAGCCTTCGAGGCGCCAACGGGCTCAAAAGGTCTTTATGGCAGGATAATTCTGGGATGCCGACCGAGAACAGTCCCTTAAAACGACCCAATTCCAAAATGGAATTGTTCATCGGCTTTACCCTTTTAGCCTTGCAAGGGGTGGGTGGCGTCTTGGCAGTAGCGCAACAAGAGCTTGTTGAGCGTCGTCAATGGATGAGCAGAGCTCAATTTTTAGAAGAATGGTCTGTTGCACAAATTTTGCCTGGCCCCAACATTGTCAATTTGGCATTGATGTTGGGTCGACAGTATTTTGGGATTTATGGCGCCTTAGCGGCTGTGGCCGGACTGTTGGTCGCCCCCCTCATTTTGGTCTTGTTAATGGCCATTCTATTTGGTGGTGTGGCCGACAACCCCGTCGCTCAAGGCGCATTAAAGGGCATGGGTGCAGTTTCAGCAGGACTCATCATTGCAACGGGTCTGAAGTTGAGCACCGCCTTCAAACAAAACCCATTGGGACTGAATGTTGCATGGCTCCTGGTTTTGGCAACTTTTGTGAGTGTTGGTTTGTTCAGGCTGCCCTTACTTTGGGTCTTGAGTGCCATAGGCTTGATAGGCTGCGGGCTGGCTTATCGTTCGTTGCTAAAAACAGATGCCATGGCCAAAGCTGATTCTGGTGACAGTTCTGGGTCAAGTTCTGGGTCTGATTCAACATGAACCATGCCATTGCCATGAGCCCTTTGGATTGGCTTGATTTGCTTTTGCATTTTGGCCTTTTGTCACTGCTTTCCTTGGGCGGTACGATTACCACAGCGCCCGAAATGCACCGTTACTTGGTCGATGAAAAAAATTGGCTCACTGACTTTTCTTTTTCATCTTCCATTGCCTTAGCGCAATCTGCGCCAGGACCCAATGTCTTGTTTGTCGCTTTGATGGGGTGGAACATCGGCATCAACGCCGGTGGCGGTATGTCATCCGGTCTGCCGGCTTGGCTGCTGGGGTTTTTAGGGATTGTGGTCACCATGACAGGCATCATGCTGCCCTCCTCTTTACTGACCTACTCAGCAACCAAATGGGCGCATCAAAATAGCAATTTGATGGCAGTGCGCGCTTTCAAATCTGGCATGTCGCCTATTGTGATTGGCTTATTGATTTCAACAGGTTGGTTATTAACTGCGGCTCACAACAGCATCACCCAAGATTGGAAACTGTGGCTCCTAACAGCGGTTTCAATGGGACTGATGTTGAAAACGAGAATCCATATTTTGTGGTTGATGGCGGGCGGTGGCTGCATCGGTGCAGCAGGCATTTTGTAGTCTCAAGATAGACTGATCACCTGAGGCAATGATTGGGTCAAAAAACCCAAAAATTAACCCAATCGTTGCCTGACCGCTTCAAACAGGCACACGCCACTGGCGACCGAGACGTTCAAACTTTCAACAGCCCCTTGCATAGGAATGCTAACGAGTTCGTCACATGTTTTGCGAGTAAGGTGACGCATGCCCGGCCCCTCGGCTCCCAACACCAAAGCGACCGGTCCCTTCAGATCGACTTGGTAAATGTTCTTAGGGGCATCGCCACTGGTACCAATGGTCCAAATTGAACGTTCTTTGAGTTCACCCAAAGTGCGCGCCAAATTGGTCACCATGAAGTAAGGCACAGTCTCGGCTGCACCGCTGGCCACTTTGGCCACCGTGGCATTGATGCCGGCTGCGTGGTCTTTGGGTGCAATGACAGCATGCGCACCTGCACCATCAGCGACCCTCAAACAAGCCCCTAAATTGTGCGGGTCGGTCACACCGTCCAAGACCAGCAACAGGGGTGGGCCCTGCACTTGGTCCAACAGATCATCTAAGGAATGTACCTGCGGTACAGGTTCTACTCTGGCCGCTACACCTTGGTGGCCATGACTTCCCGCCAATTTGGAAAGACGCATGCCATCGGCTTCAATGAGGCGGACGCCCGCTTCTTGAGCCCGCTCAATGAACTGACGCATGCGTGCATCACGGCGAGTGGTTTCAAAGTAAATTTCAACGATGGATTGAGGCGCCGTTTTAAGGCGCACACCCACTGCATGAAAACCAAACAATATTTTGGGAGAAGACATGCCCTAATTATCCTTGGGATATGAGTCTTCCGGCTTCCAAGGTCAAGGTTCGATCACATCTTTGGGCTAATTTTTGGTCATGCGTGACCAAAATAAGGGTCGTCTGCCGTGCTTTGTTCATGCTCAACATCAAATCCATGATGCTTTCACCCGTCTGAGCATCCAAGCTACCCGTGGGTTCGTCAGCTAAGAGCAATCGGGGCTCGACCACAAATGCCCTTGCCAAGGCGACACGTTGCTGTTCGCCACCGCTCAAGACCTTCGGGAAATGACGCAGGCGTTCTGCAAGTCCAACTTGGGTCAAAATGGATTTAGCAAGATTGGCTGCATTTTGAGTCCCCGCCAACTCCAATGGCAGCATGACATTCTCGAGGGCTGTCAGGTGGCCCATCAGTTGAAAGTTTTGAAAAACAAATCCAAGATGCTGCCCACGCCAAGCAGCCCTTTGATCCTCTGTCATTTCAAAAATGTCCTGCCCAGCTAGCGATACATGACCCTGGCTTGGCGTGTCCAAGCCTGCCATGATGGAAAGCAATGTGCTCTTACCAGAACCAGATGCACCCAAAATGGCCACAGTTTCCCCAGCGCCCACCGAGAAATCAATATCGCGCAAAATAGACAGCGGTCCACTGGCATCGCTAACAGTTTTGCTGACGTGGCTAACAGAAATCATTGAACTCAACATGCAAATACCTTTGTGGCAGTACCAACACTTTAACCGGCTATTTTTAAGCGTGTTGTTCGCGGGATTTTGTGGGGTATTTGGCGCCTTTCATCCATTCGCCAATGCCAACTTGAGCTCGGGTTCCAAAGTCAATCCAGCAGCACCCACTGTTTTAATTGTGGGTGATTCGCTCAGTGCTGAATATGGTTTAACGCGAGGCACAGGCTGGGCTCAACTCATGAGCAAGCAGGCGACCGAAGAAAAAATCTCGATGAATCTTATCAATGCAAGCATCAGTGGCGATACAAGCTCAGGTGGCGTTTCTCGCCTGCCCGCTTTGTTACAACAGCACCGCCCGAAAATTGTGGTCATCGAGCTGGGTGGCAATGATGCGCTCAGGGGCTTGAGCCTTGCCATGACGCAAAGCAATTTAAACAGCATGGCCCTTGCAAGTCAAAAAGCAGGCGCAAAAGTTTTGCTGGTGGCCATTCAGGTACCACCAAACTATGGCGAAAAATATCGCCAACAAATGGATTTAATTTATGAAAAGGTGGCCAAGGAGACAGGCGCCCAACTTAACCGACAATTTCTGAAGGGGGTTGCAGACAACCCTGATCCTTTGAAGTTTTTTCAAGCAGACAGAATTCATCCAAACGAGGCCGCCCAGACTTTGATGATGAAAAATATTTGGCCACAACTTAAAAAAATGTTGCGGTCATCTTGACCGTTTGGCGTAGATGACAGCCTATTAGGCTAGGTCTCTTGGCTTGTCCATTAAGGCGCTGGGTCTGAAGAAGGCAATTGATTCTGAGAGTCTGTCTCTGGTGCGTCTAATTCATCAGGCGCATCCGTTTTGCGCTCTGCCTTGGCTTTCAATTTGTCTTCTTTCTTGCGCTTTTTCGCCAATTCTTTTTGACGTTTTTCGTAGCCGTAATTGGGAGTTGCCAAGATAGTTCTTTCAATGAAATTTCTCCCACTGTATCAGTTTGCTACCCAAGAACTTGTAGCGCCTCAAAAAATCAAGTGCCGCTGAGCAGATTGACTCAAATCGTCGATCAAATCTTGGATATTTTCAAACCCGGTTGAGAATCTCACCAGATGACCCTTTTTCACTTCTGACGGCCAGCTGCTGCGAACGCTTTCTAAGCGATAAGGGACAACCAAACTGACGGGGCCTCCCCAGCTGTAACCAATTTTGAAGAGAGACAAACCATCACAAAAAGCATCTATCTTGTCTTGGCTGAATCGAGAATCAAGCATCACACTGAAAAGTCCCGCAGCCAAACCCAATCCGTCCTTCGGTGCGCATAAGTCTTTCCAATGGGGGTGACCAGGTGAACCAGGCAAGGCAGGATGTAAAACTTGGACACAGGCCGCTTGATCTTGCCACCATTGCCCAAGTTGTCTGGCGGTTTGATCTTGTGCAGCATAGCGCAGCGGCATGGTAGGCAAAGAGCGCAAGACAGCTTCAACATCATTGGCACCCACACACAAACCCAAGCGCATGTGCGTCAATTTCATTTTGAGTCCCAAACTGTCGTCACGCGTCATGACGCTGCCCATGAGCACGTCACCACCGCCACTTGGGTACTTGGTCAATGCATGGATGGTGAAATCGACACCAAGATCGTTATCCTCAAGCAGCTTGAATGGTTTGAATGCAATGCCGGCACCCCACGTATTGTCCAATGCCGTCAAGACCGATCGGGCTTTGCAAATTCTGACCATTTCAATCAGATCTGGAAACTCCATGCTGAGTGAACCTGGCGCCTCTAGCCATACCAACTGGGTATTGCTTTGAATTTTGGCCGCCAAATCGGCGGGGTTCATGGCGTTGTAGTAGGTGTGTGAAATACCAAAGGCCTTTAACTCCCCTTCTGCCAATACCTTGTTAGGGCCGTAGGCATTGTCTGGAATCAGGACATGGTCACCCGTTTTCAAATTGGTAAATGACACAACTGAAATGGCTGACAAGCCACTGGGTGTTAAAACGCAATGAGTACCCCCTTCGAGGGCGCACAGACGTTCTTCAAGGGTAAATGTGGTGGGCGTTCCGTGGGTGCCGTAGGTATAAGCTGATTTGTCTTTCCATTCACGCTGACGCATGGCGGCCACGTTGGGAAAGAAGACAGTGGAGGCTTTGAAAACCCCGGGTTGCGGCGCTTGAAATTCCGACGGCGGTGTGTAGCCGTGATGAATCAACTGGGTGCTGAGATGTTCAGCTTGATGATGACTTGCTGAAGCGGAAGGGTGGGATGCATTTTGATCTGTCATCCCACCATCGTACCTTTAGACTTTCCATTTTTCCATCAATTTTTCTGGATTCAAGCTGTCATAGCCTTCAAAAGGTTGGTGAATCCAGGGGTTGGTTGGTAAATAATCCACCGAGTAATCTGGCTGAAAACCAGAAACACCCTTGGTCCAAATGACGGCAGTGCGAAGCTCTGTGATCGGTTTGTAATTGGTCTTGAGCATGTTGACCACCGCATTCAAGGTATGGCCAGAGTCTGCCAAGTCATCCACCAACAAAACACGACCCGCAATTTCACCCTTGGGGGTGGTAATGAAGCGAGCGATGTCCAAATGGCCTTGCACCGTTCCGGCGTCTGCACGATAAGAGCTGGTGGACATGATGGCCAAAGGCTTGTCAAAAATGCGCGACAGAATGTCGCCAGGACGCATGCCACCACGAGCCAAACACAGAATGGTGTCGAACGCCCAACCGGACTGGTGAACCTTCAAAGCTAATTTTTCAATGAGGTTGTGGTATTCGTCGTAGCTTACGTACAAGTGTTTGCCGTCTTCAGTCAGCATGGGGGTTCTCCAAGTTAATGTTTCTGCACGCAAGGTGCATAGAAATGAAAGTTAAAGGGGGGCCAAAAATGGGTGGTGCATCAAGATGGTGTGATCACGATCAGGGCTGGTTGAAACCATGTGGATTGGAACGCCCGTGACGTGTTCGATGCGTTGTAAATACAAACGGGCATTGACTGGTAATTTGTCAAACTGTGTGACACCGACGGTGCTTTCAGTCCAGCCCTCAATGGTTTCGTAGATGGGCTTGCATCTTGCAATGTCATCTGCGCCCATTGGCAGAATATCAATCACTTCACCGTCCAATTCATAGCCCGTGCAAAGTTGCAATTCTTTCAAGCCATCCAACACATCGAGCTTGGTAATGCACAAACCAGAAAGGCCATTGACTTGCGCGCTGCGTTTGAGCAGGGCTGCATCAAACCAGCCACATCGGCGGCTGCGTCCCGTGGTCACGCCTTTTTCGGCACCCACAGTGCTCATGTGCCAACCCGGAGTACCTTCTTTTTCCCACTCTAGCTCGGTTGGGAAGGGGCCACCACCCACACGGGTGCAATATGCCTTGGTGATGCCCAGGACATAGTGCAACATACCAGGGCCAACGCCAGAGCCTGCAGCGGCATTGCCAGCCACACAATTGCTTGAAGTTACATAGGGGTAGGTGCCATGATCGACGTCCAACAGCGTGCCTTGGGCGCCTTCAAATAACAAGTTGGCACCCAGGCGATGGGCGTCATTGAGTTCACGAGACACATCGGCCATCATGGGTTTCAGCAACTCCGCATGGGCCATGGCCTCTTTGTAAACCACATCGAACTGAACTTCGCCATTGAGGATGTAAGGTTTCAGTGCATCGCCAAAGGTGAATTTTTCTGAGCCCAAATAAGTTCTCAACACATGGTTGTGCAAATCTAAAAGTTCTTTGAGCTTGTGCGCAAAGCGTTCGGGATATTTCAGATCTTGAACGCGCAAAGCTCGGCGCGCAATTTTGTCTTCGTAGGCAGGGCCAATGCCGCGACCGGTTGTGCCAATTTTTTCAGTACCGCCCTGCTCGCGAGCTGCTTCGCGCGCTACGTCTAAGGCCGCATGGAAAGGCAGAATCAAGGGGCAGGCCTCGCTGATGCGCAAGCGCGAACGAACTTCAACGCCAGCTTTTTCTAAACCTGCAATTTCCTCAAAGAGTTTGCCCGCAGACAAAACCACACCATTGCCGATGTAGCACTTCACGCCAGGGCGCATGATGCCACTGGGAATGAGGTGCAAAGCGGTTTTGACGCCATTGATCACCAGCGTGTGACCCGCATTGTGACCGCCTTGAAAGCGCACAACGCCCTGCGCACTTTCGGTCAGCCAATCGACCAATTTGCCTTTGCCCTCGTCGCCCCACTGAGTGCCAACGACGACGACGTTTCTTCCTTTGATCATGTTCATATAAATTTATTTTTCAATAACTTTGACAACCCATTGCCCTGCAATCTCTACGAGCTCGCGGTCGCAATGGAATTCATCGATTTCACTGTTGTGGCCAGGCAAGATACAAACCACAGTTTCTCCCACTTGACGAAGCTTTGTAATGGCACTGCGTAAATCGCTGGAGGTTCCCCAAGGCGCGCGGATGGCGGCTTTCAATGTCAGTGCCGGAACAATTCCGACCCATTGTTTCAGGTCAAGGCTGAAACCTACAGCGGGTCGATCGCGACTGATCTCATGACCAAACACCGCACCGACGCCGTCGTAACGACCGCCTCGAATGACCGCGTCACTGGCGCCTTTGGCATAGATGGCAAAACGCAAACCGCTGTAATAAGCATAGCCGCGAGCATCTGCTAAATCAAACTGAAATTTGATATGCGGCAATTGCTCACTCAACCATTTCAATTGTTCCAGTGCCAACTTGATTTGCGGTTTGGCTGGAAGTGTTTTCAAGGCTTTGGACAAGACAGAGGCATCGCCAAACAAATCAATCAAACTCAGCAAGCCTTTTTGTATGTCTGAGGGAAAGTTTTGGGACAACTCGCCCAAGAGAGAGCTGTTTTTCGATGCCAGTGCTGCATAAACTTCACCACGGGTGGTCTCGCTCAATGGCAAATCTTCCAGCAATGCGCCCACGATTCTTGCGTCAGCCAAATCAACCAAAACATCGCCGATTTGGGCAGATTGCAAACAATCAAGTGCCAGTTGTAGGACTTCCAGGTCGGCTTCTAGGCCGGCATGCCCAAAAATTTCTGCACCCAATTGAAGCGGTTCACGGGTGGCATGCGGTCTGTCAGGGCGTGTGTGCAATACGGGCCCGCAGTAACACAAGCGTGTGACGCCTGATCGATTTAACAAATGTGCATCAATTCGAGCGACCTGAGGTGTCGTGTCTGCACGCAAGCCCATCATTCGGCCGGACAGTTGATCAACCAGTTTGAAGGTTTGCAAATCAAGCGCCTTGCCTGTGCCCGTCAGCAATGACTCAATGTGCTCAAGCAAAGGGGGTGACACCAACTCAAAGCCGTAGCTGCGAGCAGTGTCTAGAAGCAATCTTCGGAGTTCTTCGATGTGTCTAGCCTCAGAGGGCAAAACATCGGCGATGTGATCCGGTAGGACCCAAGCGGACATGGCAAATAGGGGACTGTTAAAACAGGGATTTTACCGGTTCAAACAGGCTTAAATTAGCCAAAGCAAAAGAAAGAAGCCTAACAAAACAGTGCCAAGGCCAAAAAACCGGATTTGACCGTCCTGAAGTTGCAATAACTGGCTAAACATTTCGCGCCATTTGGTTGGCGAAATGAGGGGCAAAAGCCCCTCGAGAATCAAAACCAAGGCTACGGCAGCCAGTAAAGAGTCCCAAAGAGACACTTATTTCTTTGGCGGCTGTGAAACTGGCGAAGCGGGTGCTGCTGCCGGTGCAGTTGTTCCACGCATGGTTCTGAAGAAGTCGCTGCCGCTGGGGTCAAGAACCATGACATCGCTTTTCTTAGCGAAACTGGCTTTGTAGGCATCAAGGCTTCTATAGAACTGAGCAAATTGTGGATCACGACCAAAAGACTCGTTGTAAATTCTGGCAGCTTGGGAGTCGCCCTGCCCTTTGATCTTTTGGGCTTCGCGGTAAGCATTGGCAATGGTCACTTCGCGCTGACGATCGGCATCAGCACGAATCTTTTCACCCTCAGCAGCGCCAGTTGACCTTAACTCATTGGCGACACGTTTGCGTTCTGCTTCCATACGGCGATAAACCGATTCGGTAATGGCGTCGACATAGTCGGCGCGCGTAATGCGGACGTCAACAACATCGACACCCCAAGGTTTGTCGCCACGAACTTTTTCCAAAACTTCGCGCTTCACATCGTTCATCAAGACATCGCGGCTCAAGGACAACAAGTCTTTGACAGTGCGCTTGTTGATTTCTTCTTGGAAAGCATTGCGAACCACCCTGTTGAGTTGATTGGCACCTGCCTTTTCGTCCAGACCCACATTTCGAATGTAGGCCATGGGATCGGTGATGCGCCAACGGACGTACCAGTCAATCACAACCCGCTGCTTTTCGGCTGTCAGCATGGGCTCTGTGTCGGGGCTGTCCAAGGTCAAGAGGCGTTTGTCAATGTAGGTGACGTTTTGCAGGGGTGGCGGAAGTTTGATGTTCAAGCCAGGTTCAGTGATGACCTCCTTGATTTGACCCAGCGCGTAAGCCACACCAAACTGGCGCTGGTCGACAACAAACAACATGGATCTGGCCAAAGCCAGCAACAACAGGAGGGATGAAGCCCAAATTCCAATTCGATTCATTTTGAGACTTCCTTAACGAGCGTCACGGTCACGTGAACGGAGGCTTTCACGCGATCTAGGATCAGCAGTAGCGCCATTGGTACTGGCTGGTGCAGGGGCAGTTGTATTGCTGGACTCCTGAGCAGCTGCCGGTAGAGGCGCGCCACTTGCAGTCATTTGCATTAATTTGTCTAGCGGTAAATACATCAGGTTGGAGCCCTGTTTGCTGTCTACAACCACCTTGGTCACGTTGGTATAAATTTGTTGCATGGCATCGAGGTACATGCGGTCACGCGTGACTTGCGGCGCCTTCTGATACTCAGGCAAGATGGCCTTGAAACGCTGTGAATCACCTTCGGCTTGCGCGATGATTCGTTCACGATAGGCTTGGGATTCTTCCTTCAATCGTGAAGCCGCACCCACAGCACGTGGCACCACATCGTTGGCATACGCCTGTGCTTCGTTCTTGGCGCGTTCTCTTTCTTGGCCAGCCTTGAGCACGTCGTCAAAAGCGGCTTGCACTTGCTCTGGTGGTCTTACACCACCTTGTTGCAAGTTAATGCCAACCACTTCGATACCAACCTTGTAACGGTCCAAGATGGTTTGCATCAGGGCACGCACACGTGGGGCAATTTGATCTCGTTCTTCCGCTAAAGCCGAATCCATTTTCATTTTTCCGACGACCTCACGAACAGCCGTTTCAGCAGCTTGCACAACGGCTTCAGTAGGATTTTTACTTTCAAACAAATAGGCTCGCGCATCATTCAGTCGGTACTGAACTGCGAACTTAATTTCAACGATGTTCTCGTCCTCGGTCAGCATGGCTGACTCACGCAAACCAGTTGCCTTGATGACATTGTCACGACCAATGTCAACGGAACGGATTTGTGTCACAAACACGAGTTCATGTTTTTGGATGGGGTAAGGCAAGCGCCAATTGAAACCCGCACCGACAGTTGACTTGTATTTGCCAAATTGTGTGATGACGGCTTGTTGACCCTCTTGGACAATGAAGAAGCCAGTCCCAAGCCAAATGAGAACAAAGGCACCCACAATGACGCCAATGCCTAAGTTTCTGAAAATGGGGGGCAAGCCATTGGAGGGGCTTGAACCATTGGGCGGACCTTTATGAGGAGGGCCGCCATTTTTTCCGCCCAAAAACTGAGCCAATTTGCGGTTCAGATCGCGCCAAAGTTCATCTAAATCGGGGGGGCCAGAGGCAGGGCCAGGTCTTTGGTTGTTTTGAAACCCGCCGTTCGGTTGCGATGGCTGTGAGGGCTGCGAAGGTTGTTGTGGCGCACCAGAGCCAGACGAATTGCCAGAAGCTGAATTGTCAGATCCGTC
>JACCDO011378858.1_pt1 | contig 17535 bp, 19 predicted proteins | sample 7446101 | NCBI WGS metagenome assembly JACCDO01 (sample SAMN15323440, study PRJNA562643) | freshwater metagenome | isolation source: river surface water | place: USA:Blue River Watershed | collected 2017-08-16 | reverse complement strand
TTGACGCCCGCTGTGCGCTCATTCACGCGTGGGTTGGTCAGTGAGCCATAGGTATCTGGACGTCTGGTGCCAAAGAATGGAAACAGTTCCAACCAGTCTCGGCGCTGGTCGAGATCAAGATCAGCCACCAGTACCTCATCTCCCTCTCGAGAGGCTTGGGCCAACATGCGTCCGTATGGATCCACAATGAAGCTTGAACCGTAGAAATTGATCAGACCCTCGTTGCCCCAGCGGTTTGGCACCACGATGAACAAACCATTCGCGATGGCGTGCCCAACAATGGTCTGCCTCCAAAGTGGTTCGGTATCAAACTCTGGGTGGTCAGGCTCAGAGCCAATTGCGGTGGGGTAGCAAAGAATGTCCGCACCTGCCAGACCATATGCTCTGGCAACCTCGGGGAACCATTCATCCCAGCAGGTTGGCAGACCCAGTTCAGGAGAGCCTGGAAGGTCAAGTTTGTATGTGGGGTAGGGATCCTGGTTTGGGCCTTCTTGGAAGTACTTGTCCTCGAAATAACCCTCAGTCACCGGAATGTGAAGCTTTGGGGTGCGGCCGACCAGCTGACCTCGGTCATCAATCACGATGGCGGTGTTGAGTCCTCGACCATCTTCAAAGCCGGTTGCCTCATACAGCGAAGCGTGAATGAAAATGCCCAGCTCTCTGGCCAAGGTCGAAACGAAGCGGAAGGTTTCGCCCCCCAATAGTGGCTCTGCGGTTTCACTTGGAATGCCGGTCGGGCAGACATCTGCCGGGTAGCGCGAGAGCGTTAGCTCGGGAAGAAACACCACTTTTGCGCCAGCCTCATGGGCCTTACTAATACCTAGCTCAAGGTTGGCGCGATGTTCATTCTCGTCACTGCGCCAGCTGACCTGAACCGCAGCTACGCGCACAACCGCACGTTCGGGGGCGTACTTACGAGCCGGGGACTCAAGGGCGTTAGCGATGGTGATCTTCATGATTACTCCATTGAATCGAGAATCTTCACAAGATCCTCATACTTGGTTAGCGGGTTGACAATTGCGAAGCGGGTGTTGGGCTTACCCAGGTGACTGGATGGCACCACGAAGGCGAACTGGTCGCTAAGCAGCTTCTCGGACCAGGCTTCGTATTGCTCAAGTTCCCAGCCGACGCGCTCAAAAACCACCACCGACAACTGGGGATCACGCACCAGCTTGAGATGGTTGCGGGAAGCGATTTCCTTGGCAATCCGGTGGGTGAGTTTGACGTTTGCCGAAATTGCCTGGCGATAAAGCTCGGCACCATGACTTGCCATTGAGAACCAAAGCGGCAAGCCTCGAACTCGCCTGGTGAGGTTGAAGCCGTAATCGCTGGGGTTGAACTCGTCGGATTTGGTGAGCACTTCTAGATACTCACCGTGTTGAGTGTGTGCCAGACGGGCGTACTCAGGCTCCCGGTAGACCAGTGCGCAGGCGTCAAATGGCGCAAACAACCACTTGTGGGGATCGACAATGAATGAGTCGGCATTCTCGACGCCTTTGTAGAGGTGCTTGAGTTCTGGAGCCAAAATACCCGCTAGACCATAGGCACCATCGACGTGGAACCAAAGCTCGTTGGCTTTCGCCACCTCACTGATTCCCTGCAGGTCATCGACAATTCCGAAGTTGGTCGTACCTGCAGTACCAACGATGGCAAATGGAGTTAGGCCAGCCTCCTTGGCTTTGACCACCGCCGCTTGCGCGGCCGCTTTGCCAAGCGAGCCACTCTCGCCAGCCTCGGCGATCACGACCTCGCAGTCCATCACCTTGGCGACAGACTTGATGGAGGAGTGTGCCTCAGAGCTGCAGATTATCGCCCAATGCTGCTTACCCTTGATGGCCTTGGTCTTTTCCCTAGCCGCAACCAGAGCGCTGAGGTTTCCTAGCGTGCCACCTTGCACAAATAGACCACCTGATGTCGCTGGCAAGCCGCACTCCGCCGCTAGGAAGCTGAGCACTTGGTTTTCGGCGTAGACAGCTCCAGCGCCCTCTTTCCAGCTTCCGCCGTAGATCGAGCTTGCCGAAACCACTAGATCAAACATGGTCGAAAGCTCGGTAGGTGCGGTGGGGATAAAGGAAAGGTAATTGGGGTGGTCGGTTGAGATAGTCGCAGGGGCGAGCACTTCTTCAAAAAGTTTGAGCGCCGCTTCACCGCCGAGGCCCTGCTCGGTGATGGTCTGGCCTGCCAGCTCTGTTAGCTCCGCCATGGACCTTGGGCCATCAAGTGGTGGATCTACATCGATGCGGTCTGATGCGTAATGAAAAATGGCATTTCTCACCCTGGGGTTTTGCCCCGATAGGTGCATGGCGTCTGTCACTGGTCTCCTTCGACGGATACCTACTCTACTTAGCCAAGCGGTCCCTTGTGAAAGTGGTCGAATACGATGTTCGTTCTGGTATTGGCAACCGAGGCGTTGTTTGAAAGTTGCTCAAGCACAAACTCTCTTACCTCGTCAGAGTTTCGCACCGCCACGTGAACTATGAAGTCCTCCGTTCCACCGAGGAAGAAGATCTGAATAACCTGCGGGTGGTTGCGCATCTGGGCCATGAACTCACTCAGATTCGCACGAGCCCCGGCTCGCAAGGTGACCGAGATAAGCGCTTGTAGTTGCAGCCCAAGTGCTTCCGGGGCAATCTCGGCGGTGAAGGAACGAATTACTCCACCCTGAACCAGTGCCCTCACTCGACCCAGGCAGGTGGATGGCGCGAGCCCAATTTGCTCAGCGAGTTCGGCGTTAGACATGCGTCCGTTTTGTGCCAAAAGGCTAAGGATTGAGCGATCGATTTGATCCAGCGCTGGGTACTCGTGAATTTTCTTCGAATCCAACATGTTTTTTGCTTCACTTTCCGAATAAATGGCGTTCTCAGACATTTTGTCAAAATCTTCTTCGATACACCAGCAAAACCATCGAATTATTCGCAAGAATCGAGGAAATTGAGTCGAGGAGTCAAAGTGCTAGTTGGAGTGCCAAAAGAAATCAAGAACAACGAGAACCGCGTGGCAATGACGCCAGCAGGTGTTTTTGAGTTGGTAAACCGCGGTCACCAGGTTTTGGTAGAGAACAACGCCGGAGTTGGTTCGGGTTTCTCCAACCAGGACTACCTTGATGTCGGTGCCAAGATTGCCGATTCCGCCACCAAGGTTTGGGCTGAAGCCGAGATGATCGTCAAGGTCAAAGAGCCAATCGCTGCCGAATATCCGCTAATGCGCAAGGGGCAGGTGCTATTCACCTACCTACACCTTGCAGCTTCCAAAGCCTGCACCGATGCCATTGTCGCCTCTGGCACAACTGCGATTGCATATGAGACCGTCCAGCTTGCCAACCGTCAGCTGCCACTGCTGCAGCCGATGAGCGAAGTCGCCGGCAGACTTTCCGCACAGATCGGCGCTTACCAACTGATGAAGACCAACGGTGGTTTGGGAGTTCTGATGGGAGGCGTGCCAGGCACTCCTCGCGCCAAGGTCGTTGTCATTGGTGGTGGCGTGGCCGGAACCGAGGCAGCTTTGGTTGCCAACGGCATGGGTGCGGATGTGACCGTGATTGACCTATCACTTCCGAGACTGCGCGAACTTGACGCCAGATTTAACTCCGAGGTGCAGACCAGGGTCTCGACCTCCTATGAGATCGCCGAGCAGCTCAAGGATGCTGATCTAGTAATCGGTTCGGTGCTCATTCCTGGTGAGCGAGCTCCAAAGCTGGTGACCGACGAGATGGTGAAGAAGATGAAGCCGGGAGCAGTGCTGGTTGATATCGCAATTGACCAGGGTGGCTGCTTCGAGCACTCCCGCCCAACAACTCATGATGAGCCGACCTACCAGGTGCACAACACCACCTATTACTGCGTGGCGAACATGCCTGGAGCAGTTCCTGCCACCTCAACCCGTGCCCTCACCAATGCAACTCTTCCTTACGTGATTGCACTTGCCTCTAAGGGTTGGAAGAAGGCGCTCAAGGATGATGCGGCTTTGGCACTTGGCCTAAATGCTCACGAGGGTCTGGTTACCAACGCAGGTGTGGCCCAGGCTTTCCCTGAGCTAAAGACCGCAACTATCGAATCGGTAGTGGCTTAATTCTTTTTACGACCGCGGATCCAGAGGAATATCACAATTCCAACGGTTCCGATAATCAGCACCCAAAGCGCGATCGTTCGCTCCTGAGCGATTGCTTCGCATGAGGTCCAGCCCTCCTGCTGAGCAGTTGGGGTGCAGGTGGTCGGATCAAAAAAGCCAATCGCCCAAGCCAGAATGCCTACCCCGGTAATGGTGGCCAACATGGCTAGCGAGTTATTGCGCAAGGTGAATTAGTTCTCTACCTGCTTGGCCATCTCAGCACGAACCTCATCCATGTCGAGGTCCTTTACCTTGCCAATGAGGTCATTGAGAGCAGGAGCGGGCAGCGCTCCAGCCTGATTGAACAGCAAGATTCCATCGCGGAAGATCATCAAGGTCGGGATTGAAGAGATTCCCGCCATGCCGGCAAGCTCCTGCTCGGCCTCGGTGTCAACCTTGCCGAAACGAATCTCTGGGTTTTCATCCGAGGCGGCCTCAAAGATTGGGCCAAACATACGACAGGGACCGCACCACTCTGCCCAGAAGTCGACGATTGTGATGCCTTCTTCTTTGATTGTGGTCTCGAAGGTCTTGAGGGTTAGCTCCATAGTTGCCATGGTCTACTCAACTACTTTCTCGGTTGATTGCTTCCGCGCTGTCTGCGCGATCAAAATTCCAATGACGACCACGATACCGCCCAGCGCTTGGGTGAGGGTAATCAACTCACCCAGCCATGCCAGTGCGAAACCGAAGGCAAGCACGGTCTCGCTGGTTGCGATGATGCCCACCACGGTGGCGCTGAGGTGTCTGAGGGCAAGGTAACTAAATGCCATCGGTACAAAGCTCCCCAAAACGCCGAGCCAAATGAGTGCAGCCCACATCGGCACCTCGGTGCCGGCAAGGTTTCCGCTTAGGTCAAGGTTTGAGTTGATGATCGAAAAGTCAAAACTGCCCAAGTTGGATAGTGGCAGGAAGAAGAGCGTCGCAAAGAACATTCCATAGGCTAGGGCGACATTGGTTGGCAACACGCGCTGAATCCGCTCACCAGTGATGAAGTAGACGGTGAGTGAGATCGCGGCACCAAACGCCAGCAACACTCCGTACGGATCGAGCTGGCTATCCCAGATTTGCGCCACCACTGCTAGGCCACCAAGCACCAATGCGGCACCGAGCCAGATGACCTTGCTGACCTTTTCTTTGAAAAGCAACATCGCCACGATTGGCACCCACAGCACCGCGGTGTACTCGATTAGCAGTGCGATGCCAACCGGCAGGCGAACCAAGGACATCGAGTAGGTCCACTGCAGCATTCCGACACCGATAACACCAAGCACAAAAAGCCTCGGCAACATCTTTGGCTTTACCAAAAGCTCCTTGCGGTTTGATATCAGAGCCCAGCCCAAGGCCAAAGCAAAAGAGAACAGCGAACGAATAAAGACCACTTGCTCGGCGTTGATGCCTGCCTCAATGATTACCTTGGTGGTTGAGGCGTTCAGCCCAAACAATATGGCTGCAATCAGAGCGAAGATCGCGCCGAGGGTTGGGTGCTTTTGAGTCAATTAGGCTTTACCTTCCAGATTTGTGAAACCAATTTGGAATCACAATCGATAACTGAAAGTTTAGATAGCTATGACTGAATTCGTGCTCGCTGGTGGCTGCTTCTGGTGCCTTGACTCCGCATACTCGCAATTTCGTGGCATCGAAGATGTGACCTGTGGCTACACCGGAGGTAAGAACGCCAACCCAACCTACGAGCAGGTTTGCGAGGGCAACACAAATCACGCCGAGGTGGTTTCTATTCGTTTCGATGAGAGTGTGATTGCCGCAAACGACATTCTGGATATCTTTTTTACCCTGCATGACCCAACCCAGCTAAATCGCCAGGGCAATGACATTGGAACTCAGTATCGCTCCGCGATGTACTACACCGACGATGCCCAAAAAGAATTGTTCAGCCAGGCCTTAGAGCGCGCAAAAGAGATCTGGGGCAACGGCATTGTTACAGAGGTCACCAAGCTGGGTGAGTTTTATGACGCCGAGCAGTATCACCAGGACTTCTTCGCCAAGAACCCAAATCAGGGTTACTGCGTGGCAGTTGTTGCACCAAAAGTGAATAAGGTGCGCTCGAAATTTACTCACCTACTCAAGTAGGCAGAAGTTATCCACAGATGTTGATTGCCCACTTCCGACCAATCTCGTAGGTCCGCAAACTTTCCTTATCAACCAAGGAAAGGATTTCAATGTCGGACAACATCACACTTCGTGGATTGGTAGCAACCACTCCGCGCCACATCACCACCGAGGCTGGGCTCGAGGTCACATCCTTTCGCCTAGCTTCAACAACCCGCAAGCTAGATAGCGAAACCGGGGTCTGGGTGGATTCAGACGTCAACTGGTTTACGGTCAGCGCATTTCGTCAGCTCGCAGGTAACGTCGCGCAATCAATCTCTAAGGGCGAGAGAGTTGTGGTTTCTGGCCGTCTCAAGGTTCGCGACTGGGACAACGGTGAGCGCTCCGGCACCAGCGTCGAAGTCGAAGCATCCGCCATTGGACACGATCTCACTTTTGGAACTGCTTCATTTGAGAGGCGATCGCTCGTAGTTTCCGATCCTGAAGAGGACGAGGAAGCCGAGGTCGAAGAAAACCTCCAACCGGCATAAGGCTTGACCCGGGACCCAACCCCCCATTTGCTCGCTCGGGTCAGCAAAACCCTCTTTGTCAATGCTCTCGGATAAACTATCTACTGCATGCGGCAAAGAGGGTTTTTGCCGTCTATCTCAAGGACTTCTAATGGCTGAATTTATTTATCAGATGATTAAGGCGCGCAAGGCGCATGGCGACAAAGTGATTCTGGATGATGTCACGCTCGCCTTTTACCCAGGTGCCAAGATCGGCGTGGTTGGTCCGAACGGAGCGGGTAAGTCATCGGTTCTAAAGATCATGGCAGGGATGGACATCCCATCAAACGGTGAGGCACGTCTGAGTCCAGGTTTCACCGTGGGCATCTTGATGCAGGAGCCTCCACTCAACGAAGAGAAGACTGTGCTTGGCAACGTTGAGGAAGCCGTGGCCGAACTCAAGTCCAAGATTGACCGCTTCAACGAGATTTCGGCAGAGCTGGCAAATCCAGATGCCGATTACGACACCCTGCTCGCTGAGATGGGCACCTTGCAGGAGCAGATTGATGCTGCCGATGGCTGGGACTTGGAGAACCAGTTGGAGCAGGCAATGGATGCGCTGCGCTGCCCGCCGGGTGATGAGCCAGTAACTCACCTTTCCGGTGGAGAGCGTCGTCGTGTTGCGCTTTGCAAGCTGTTGCTGCAGAAGCCTGATCTTTTGCTTTTGGATGAGCCAACCAACCACCTGGACGCCGAGAGTGTGCTCTGGTTGGAGCAACACCTAGCTAAGTATCCGGGTGCAGTTTTGGCAGTAACCCACGACAGATACTTCCTGGACAACGTTGCCGAATGGATTCTGGAGCTAGACCGCGGCCGAGCCTATCCATACGAGGGCAACTACTCCACCTACCTGGAGAAGAAGGCTGAACGCCTAGAAGTAGCCGGCAAAAAGGATGCCAAGTTGGCAAAGCGCCTTCAAGATGAGCTGGAGTGGGTTCGCTCGACCCCGAAGGCCAAGCAGACCAAGTCAAAGGCGCGTCTGGCTCGCTACGAGGAGATGGCAGCCGAAGCTGACAAGACTCGCAAGCTCGATTTCGAAGAGATCCAGATTCCACCTGGACCTCGCCTTGGAAACGTTGTTATTGAGGCCGACAAGATCGCCAAGGGCTTCGACGGTCGTCCGCTGTTCTCTGACTTGAGCTTCTCGCTGCCAAGAAACGGCATCGTAGGAATCATCGGTCCAAACGGTGTTGGTAAGTCGACTCTGTTCAAGTGCATCACCGGGATGCACGAGCTTGATTCTGGAAAGCTCAAGATTGGAGAGACCGTGGCGATTAGCTACGTTGACCAGTCACGCGCCGGTATCGACCCAAACAAGTCGCTCTGGGAAGTGGTGTCGGGCGGTCTGGATTACATTCAGGTTGGTCAGGTCGAGATGCCATCGCGCGCTTATGTTGCTGCCTTTGGATTCAAGGGTGCCGATCAACAGAAAAAGGCTGGAGTGCTCTCCGGTGGCGAGCGAAACCGCCTTAACCTTGCGCTGACTTTGAAGCAGGGTGGAAACCTATTGCTCTTGGATGAGCCAACTAACGACTTAGATGTTGAGACCCTGGCTTCGCTGGAAAACGCACTCTTGGAGTTCCCAGGTTGTGCCGTTGTTATTACCCACGACCGTTGGTTCCTTGACCGTGTTGCAACCCACATCCTGGCTTACGAGGGTACTGACGAGAAGCCGGATCAGTGGTACTGGTTCGAGGGTAACTTCGAGGCATACGAGGAGAACAAGATCTCAAGACTTGGAGCTGATGCGGCCAAGCCGCACCGTTCCACCTACCGTCGTCTAACCCGCGACTAGGAGATTTCTGGGATTCTGATCATGCCCTCTTGGGCAACCGATGCCACCAGGTGACCGTCGCGATCGAAGATCTTGCCAAGTGATAAACCTCGACCGCCTTGCGCGCTGGGGGATTCCTGAACATAGAGCAGCCATTGGTCGACTCGGGCTGCTCTATGGAACCACATGGCGTGATCCAGACTTGCCGATGCCAGTCCTGGGTGCGCCCAGCTGATTCCGTGGCGACGAAGAATTGACTCCAAAATGCTGTAGTCGCTGGCGTAGGCCAGGGCTGCAGCCTGAAGTTGTGGGTCATCTGGCAGCTCGGAAAGCGCCTTGAACCAAATCAATTGCTCTGCAAGGTGTTCTTTAGCTGGCTGCAAGTAGATCGGTTCGCTGGCGTGACGCAGATCAAAAGGTCTTGCCTTTGACCAATAGTTGGTAATCGGGTGATCAAATGCACCAAGCAGCTGAGCCGCCGATGGCAATTGTTCTGGGGGAGTGACACCTTCAGGCATCGTGCTTTGGTGATCTAGGCCAGCATCGGGCTGCTGAAAAGATGCGATCATAGAGAAGATTGGCTGGTCGTCCTGCAGGGCATGGACTCGTCGCGCGCTGAAACTGCGACCGTCACGCAGAATCTCAACCGAGAACTTGATTTCTTTGGTGATGTCTCCTGGCCTTAGGAAGTAGGAGTGCAGGCTGTGTGGTGGACGATTGTCGACCATGGTTCGCATTGCTGCCATTAGTGCTTGCGCCAGCACTTGACCACCGAACACTCGGCCGTGAGGCATCCACTGGGTTCGACCAACGAACTCGTTAGCCCCGATGGACTTGATGTCGAGAACATCAATCAGGTCTGCAACTGGATCTGAGGGGATTTGGGGTTCTTGCATTTTCAACCTCGATTCGTTAGCTAGTTTAGAGAGCGTCATGTCAGCCAAAATCACCTTTTCCGAGTCTGCGGATATCGCAGACCTAAAGTCATTTTTGGAGCGAGCAAAACGGCTAGATGAAAACGGTGTCGTGAAGTTCAAGGCTTCCGGAGATGTCCTGGCAGTTTATGTGGCACCAATTTTCTCGGGCTCGCTCCTCGGTGGCGGAACCACGGTGCTCGGCCTACGCACCATGCGACTCAGAAGTGAAGTTCAGATCGATGCAAACTTCGAAATCGCGGCAGTCTTGGATCGGTTAGCAAAGCCAACGGTGTTTATGACTTCCGCTTTGGAGCTGCCACCGATGTCGGTGAAGGTTGCCTGGGCCGGCATTACTCCTCCGAGGGAAGGCTGGAAACGGGTCGCTGGTATTGCACAAGCTGATCTGAGCGAGGTTGCCAAAGCTGGCATAGCTGAGGTTGCGAGTCTTTTGCCAGCCAGCATTGGGGCATCGATTGCAGGCAAAGTCAGGCAAGAGGTCTGGGGCAGGTTGATTGCGGGATCAACTCCTTATCCAGCGGGTGCCGCCTTCGCTAGCTCAGGGCTGGGATTTTTAACCCCGGATGAGGTGGTGGAGGTTTTTGAGGCTCCCGGTTGGCTCAGACTCTCAAGTCAAAACGGCCATGTGCTTTGCCGCTTCCAGTCGGCGAACTAGTTTTGTCTAGCCTCAAACTCGGATTTCAGAATCGCGAAAATCCACATGTCGCACCACTCGCCCTTGAAGAATTCAACTTCCCTCTGCTCGGCTTCTTTGCGCATTCCAAGTTTCATAGCCACCGCCGCAGACGCGGGGACCCTGGTGTCCATTTCAGCGACGACGCGGTGCAGGTTTAGCTCTTCAAAGCCAAAATTCAGCATCGCTAATGAGGCCTCGTAGGCATATCCCTGACGCTGGAAGTCTTGGTGGGTCACCCAGCCCACTTCACCGCGGCGGTGCTCGAGGGATTGGATGGAAATGTTCGACTGACCGATTACCTTGCCGGATTCTTTCAGTTCCCAAACCAGTACTAGGTATTCGCCTTCTTCTTCGGGCAAGCTCTTGCTATTCGCTAACGTCTTTTCGATATGGCGTTGAACGGTTTCTGGATTACCCAGCGGCCAAGGGATGTAGCGGACAATCTCCGGGTTTGATTGATACTCCAGCAAGTCCGCAGCGTCACTACGTCTCATTTCGCGAAGAATTAGTCGCTTGGTTTCAATGATCATTGCTTACTAGTCCTCGAAGGTATTGAGCATGGCGTGTGCGGCACGCTCAAGGTAATCCCAGAGCTCGGTTTCATCTAGTGGCGAGAGCTCTAATTGATTGACGGCATTTCTCATGTGCGAAAGCCAAGCGTCCCTGGCCGCAGGGTTGATTTTGAATTCGTAATGTCGCATTCGAAGCCTCGGGTGGCCGCGTTCCTGCTGGTAGGTGTCAGGGCCGCCCCAGTACTGCTCCAAAAAGAGCTTGAGCCGACGCTCGGCAGGACCAAGATCGTCCTCGGGATACATCGGCTTCAGCAGCGGGTCCTGCGCGACTCCCTGATAGAACAGCTTTGCCAATTTTGCGAAGGTTTCCGCTCCGCCAAATTGTTCGTAGCGAGAGTTATCCACGCTTTTGGCTTGCGTTTCCGACCTTGAGGATTTCACCGTTGCGCAGGTACCAAAGGGTGCCCTCGGCATCTCTTACTCGGGTCACTCGAAGCTCAACCGCTTCAATCACACCAACAACGCCATCGAGATTCACGGTGTCGCCAACCCCGTACTGATCCTCGAAGACGATGAAGATTCCGCTAATCACATCTTTCACAAGGGCCTGACCACCAAAACCTAAGGCTGCACCGAGAATCGTGGTGACCGCGATGAGTGCACCGGTGTCAACCCCAAGTTCACTGAGCACCATGACCAAAGTGGTGATGGCAATCGCCCAGGTCGCAAAGTTATTGCTTATCGAGGCGATGGTTGCAGATCGAGACAGGATGCGCTGTTCGCTGGTAGCGCTGCCGTCTTCGGCCTTGCTTCGAAGCTTTGAAACCACGCGGTTGGCGAGAACCTTGAGAATTACCCGCAGCGATATTGCTGCAGCCAGGATTACCGCAATGCGGATAGCTGGCTGTAGCGACTGCGGGATCTCGAGAAACTCCATGATTTACCTAGTCTGCCTGCTGGGCTGCCAGAGCGCGCTCCACGTCGGCAAGGTTCTCTACCAAAATGCGTCGAAGCGCTGGCTTCTCGCTCACCTCTTTGGAAGCAATTAGATGCTTAGTCGCAGAAGCAAGCTCGGCAGATGCCAACTTGACCGGGTAGAGGTTGATCAGTAGGTACTCAGCAATCTTGTAGCTGAACCGCTCCCAGATGCCAAGGGCTGCCTCGTGGTAACGCTTGGAGTAGCCCTCGATCAGAGCAAGGTCGGTGACGCGGTAGAACGCCATCGATGCTGCCTGAACCAAGGTGTTTGAGTATTCCTCGGTTTCAACCAATCGCTTCCAGGTTGCCTCCTTGTTGGCGGCGGTTGGAATTGCCGCTCTGGCACCTGCGGCAAAGCGCTGGCCGTTGGCGGTGTTATCGCGCTCAAGTTCGGCTGCAATCTCTGCCTCACCGAGCACGCCATTTGATACCAGCCCGGTGAGTAGCTCCCAGCGCACATCCTGGTCAACAGTGAAGCCTGCTAGCTGAATCTGACCGGATAACAGATCTGACATCCACTTCTGCTGACTGGCGTTTCTTGCAAACCCGGGGATGAATTTCACAAACTGCAGCTGTGAGTCGGAGCCCGGCTTTGCCTTTTGTGCAAGATCAATCAGTCCATCAGCAATGCGCTCTAGAGCGGCCTGACGCTTGGCTGGGTGAACATAGAGGTTTCCGGTGGTCACCAGCTGACGCAGCAACGTCAAGATTGTGGTCGACTCAGTCTCTGGGCCGATGTGGTTTAGCACCAGCTCAATAAAGTCGCTACCCGATGCCTCGCCGTCGCGGGTGGCATCCCAAGCCGCGGTCCAAACCAGGGTTCTTGCCAGCGAATCCTCAATGCCGGAGAGGTTAGACATCGCAACTTTGTGGCTGTGGCTATCTAGACGAACCTTGGCGTAAGCCAGGTCGTTGTCATTGAGCAGTACAAAGTCAGGACGCTTAGTTCCGACCAGCTCGTTGATGGAAGTTAGTTCGCCATCGATGTCGGTCTCTAGGTAGTGCGAGCGAACCAGCTTGCCGCCTTCTAAGTTGAAGTAACCAATACCCATACGGTGTGGACGAATGGTTGGCTGCTCGGCGATAGCGGTCTGAATCACATCGAAGCGGGTGATTACGCCATCTGAATCAGTTTCGATAACTGGCTTTAGGGTGTTGACCCCTGCGGTCTCTAGCCAAAGCTTGGACCAGCTAGTTAGCTCGCGACCCGATTCACGCTCAAGTTCAACAAGGAGGTCATTGAGCTCAGTGTTCTGCCACTGGTGTTTCTTGAAGTAGCTAGCAACACCGCGCAGGAATGGCTCCTGGCCAACCCAGGCCACCAGCTGCTTGAGAACGGAAGCTCCCTTTGCATAGGTAATGCCGTCAAAGTTGACCTGAACGTCCTCTAGGTCGTTGATCTGAGCCACGATTGGGTGGGTGGAGGGCAACTGGTCCTGTCGGTATGCCCAGTTCTTCTCAAGCGCTGCGAAGGTGGTCCAGGCCTCTTTCCATTCGGTGGCGTCTGCGGTTGCCAGGGTGGAGGCATATTCGGCAAATGATTCGTTGAGCCACAGGTCATTCCACCAGCGCATGGTTACTAGATCGCCAAACCACATGTGTGCTAGTTCGTGCAGGATGGTCACAACTCGGCGCTCGCGGACTGCATCGGTTACCGCAGATCGGAAAACGTAAGTTTCGGTGAAAGTAACCGCACCGGCATTTTCCATCGCTCCGGCGTTAAAGTCTGGAACCCAAAGCTGGTCGTACTTCTCAAATGGGTATGGGAAGTCAAATGCCTTCTCGAAGTACTCAAAACCTTCTTTGGTCTTTTCAAAAATGTATTCTGGGTCCATGTACTGGGCCAGCGAGCCACGGCAGAAGACACCAAGCGGAATGGTGCGGCCGTCCAACGAAGTAAGTTCATCGCGCCAGACCGAGTATGGGCCGGCAATCAAGGCGGTGATGTAACTGGAGATTCGAGGGGTTGGAGCAAAGCGCCACTCGGAAACTCCGTTACCTAGCTCGACTGGATTTGGAGTGGTCGAGTTGGAAACCACCTGCCAGTTTGATGGGGCAGTGATGTGGAATTCGAAGGTTGCCTTTAGGTCAGGCTGCTCGAAGACTGGGAACATGCGCCTTGAATCAGGAACCTCGAACTGGGTGTAGAGGTAAACCTCACCGTCAACCGGGTCAACAAAGCGGTGCAGACCCTCACCGGTGTTTGAGTAGATGCCCTTAGCAACGATCCGCAGGGCGTTCTGCGCGGCAAGCCCTGGGACAGTAATACGAATTCCATCGGAGTGCTTCGCTGGGTCTAGTGATACCCCGTTGAGCTCAATAAGCGAAACAGAGTCGGTGATTGCATCGATGAAGACCTCGCTGCCCGGCTTGGAGCAGCTGAACACGATGGTGGTGTCAGAGTCAAAAGTTTTTGCGTCCTTGGTGACATCTAGCTTCACCAGGTAGCTATCGGTGGCAATGGTGGCTGCACGATTTTGGGCTTCGATGCGAGTTAGGTTTTCGCCGGGCATGTTCTCTCCTGTAAAGAGTCTGTTTGCAGTAAGCCTAAGGGGAATTACTCAGCGATAATTGAGCGTGTTCCAATTTTTAACTGCCGCTAGCACCAATCCAGCCGACTCAGTCGTGCTGACGGAAATCGGTGCGGCCTTGTTGGTTTTGGGCATCGTCGCATTTATCGCAAATCGCCTCAAGTTCTCTGTAGTTCCGCTTTATTTGTTGATCGGCTTAGCCATTGGCGAGGGTGGCATTGTGCCGATGAGTGTGAGTGAAGAATTCCTCAACACCGGCTCCCAAATCGGAGCGATAATGCTGCTTCTTTTGTTGGGTTTGGAGTACAGCGCTTACGACTTATCAAAGGCTTTCAAGGAGCGTAAGAGCGCTGGCCTTATCGACTTTCTTGCCAACTCGATTCCGGGTTTTGTGATTGGGCTGGTTTTGGGCTGGGGGCTTGCCGGAGCTTTCGCCTTGGCGGGCATTACATACGTCTCTTCCTCTGGTATCGCTGCGCAGTTGATCAAGGAAATGGGCTGGCGTCGCTCCGAGGTGGCAAAACGAGCAACCGGAATCCTGGTCTTTGAGGACTTGGCTCTGGCCCCCTACCTACCGCTATTGACCTCGGTGGTTTTGGGGGTCGCGGTCTGGAGTGGCTTCCTATCCGTCGCCTTGGCTTTAGCAATCACCGGACTGGTGATTCTGATCAGCTTCAAGGGATCCAGCAAGTTGGTGAAGATCTTGGACCCGAGCGAACCGGGTGGTCTGTTGCTTACGGTGTTCGGTGCTGCTTTGCTGGCTGCAGGCCTCGCAGACCTAGTCGGCTTCTCTGGAGTGGTGGCGGCTTTCTTGATCGGATTGTTGCTGACCGGTGAGGTGGCGGAAACCGCTCGTGCCCGCTTAAGCCCAATACGTGACATCTTCGCGGCAATCTTCTTCCTGTTCTTCGGCATCACTACCAATCCAGCTGATTTGCCGGCGGTGCTTCCGTTGGCGCTTTTGCTGGCCGCCTTTGGAATCGGTGGAAAGTACCTGGTTGGTTGGTGGGTCACCCGAGACATGACCGACAAGCTAAGTGCTTGGCGTGCCACCGGATTCTTGATTGCCAGGGGTGAGTTCTCGATGGTTATCGCTGCGCTGGCAGCGCCGATAGTGTTGCAGGTAGAGCTGCAGGCGCTAACTCTTGCGTACGTCATAATCACGGCATTCGCAGCATCGATTGTGCTGAGATTTACCAGAAGCAGTTTGGAGCGTAAGTGAAGAAGATCTTTGTATCGGTAGCGATCCTTGGACCCGTTGCTTACACCCTCTGGGTGCTTTGGTTGGAGAGCACTGGAGCGCTGCCGAATATTTTGGCAACCCACTGGGGAGTGTCTGGTCAGGCGGATGGCTTTTCTTCGGTTTCCGAACATCTGATTTGGTCCAATGTCGCTTTGGTGATAGCGAGCGCCATGCTGGCAATTGCGGCGCTCTTGCCGAAAATCCACACTGTCCTCAGGCGCATTTTGTATGTCATTACCGGATACTTTGGGCTCTTCATTTACGGCCTGTTTGTTTACGTTATCGCCTCCCAGATTGGGGTGCAGGATCCCTCAACCGTGAGAATTGGTCTGGAGGTGCTGTGGTTTGTCTTGCCGGTGCTACTGCTGACCCCAATCGCACTCTCGATGCCAACGGTTTCGCTTTCGGATAAGTTGCGCATTCAACTTTGGGGTTTGAACATTTTGACTCTTGAGTTTGGCGACATCGAATCCGTCGGTTCGTATGAGATCAAGCCGGCTCAGTTTGGCGGTTGGGGATTGCGTTTTGCCAAGGGCATAGTTGCCTTCGTGCCTTCCAAGGGCCCAGCACTCGAAATAAAGACCCGCGCTGGCGAGGTAATCTTGGTGCGTAGTAATCAGGTGGGGAACCTGATTGCCGCCATAACTCCCAAAATCTAGGAGCAAGATGCGTATCCACATTGCAACTGACCACGCTGGCATGGAGCTGAGCGCATTTTTAGTAAGCGAACTAACCAAGCTGGGACACGATTTGGTGGATCACGGTCCTAAGGTTTATGACGCACTAGATGACTACCCGGGCTTTTGTATCGCTGCAGCTCAAGCGGTGGTTGCCGATCAGGCCGCTGGGCTGCCGGCTCTTGGAATCGTGCTGGGTGGCTCCGGCAACGGCGAGCAGATTGCCGCCAACAAGGTTGCCGGTGTTAGAGCGGCACTGATTTGGAATGCCGACACCGCGGCTTTGGCTCGCGATCACAATGACGCCAATGTCTGTGCGCTTGGTGCCCGTCAGCACAGCCAAGCAGAGGTGTTGGAACTTGTGAAGATTTTTGTTGGTAAGGACTTCTCAAATGACGAGCGTCACGTTAGAAGAATTGGCAAGATCGCTCACTTTGAGCAAACCGGCGAGATCGTCTACTAACTAAATGCCAGAGGGTCATACCGTCCATCGCACTGCGAATCACTTCAGGAAAAACTTCGCGGGACAGCTGGTTTCGGTAACATCCCCGCAGGGTAGATTCTCGGACGCCAAACTTATCGACGGCAGCAAGCTACTGGATACCAAGGCCGTGGGGAAGCAGCTCTTTCTAAAGTTCGAACCAGCAATTCTGCGTATTCACCTCGGCATCTATGGGAAATGGCAATTCAGTCAAACAGAGGAGTTACCAGAGCCTAGGGGAGCGGTTCGGGCAAGATTTGTTTCTGGCCTCAGCCTTGCCGATCTTCGAGGTCCAACCGCCTGTGAACTTCTCACCAATGATCAATACCGGCAGGTGCTAGCCAAGCTAGGGCCAGACCCACTTGACCCCAAGGCAGATATGGATCGTTTTGTGGCACGGGTTGGACGCTCCGCGGTTGCCATCGGACAGCTACTGATGGATCAGTCTGTTATCTCTGGTATCGGCAATGTCTACCGTGCGGAACTTTTGTTTCGAGCGAACCTGAATCCGCACACCCCCGGCAAGCAAGTTCCCAAAGAAGTAGTCGAGTCAATCTGGAAAGATGCGGCGACTTTGATGCCTTTGGGAGTGAAGACCGGATTGATGCTTACCCGCGAAGGTCACCTAAAAGCTAAGACCAAAAAAGCGGATCGCTACTACGTCTATAAGCGCGAGGGATTGGCTTGTAGGGAGTGTGGAAATTCGATTTCGATTGAGATTATGGCTACCAGAAAACTGTACTTTTGTGCTGCCTGTCAGCCTTGATTTGGAGCGAGTGACGGGAATCGAACCCGCGTAATCAGTTTGGAAGACTGAGGCTCTACCATTGAGCTACACTCGCAAAGCGTTGGACGCGACACCATTCTATGGGGTAGAGTGTTCTGGTTTGCAACTTCGGTTGCAACGACCTCCGGGATGTAGCGCAACTTGGTAGCGCACCTGTTTTGGGTACAGGGGGTTGCAGGTTCAAATCCTGTCATCCCGACCACGAAGTAAGTCCTA
>JACCDO011112489.1_pt1 | contig 17537 bp, 14 predicted proteins | sample 7446101 | NCBI WGS metagenome assembly JACCDO01 (sample SAMN15323440, study PRJNA562643) | freshwater metagenome | isolation source: river surface water | place: USA:Blue River Watershed | collected 2017-08-16 | reverse complement strand
GATGCGCGAGCCAAGCCTGAACAGGCCATTGAACTGGCACCGGGGGTGCATTGGATTGGCGCCCTCGATCCCGACCTGCGAAATTTTGACATTATCCTGCACACCGCCAACGGTACCACCTACAACGCCTATGTGGTGCGGGGGGAATCCGGGGTTGCGGTGATTGATACCGTGAAAGAAGCCTTCTCGGAGGTGTTCTTTCGCCGTTTGGAATCGGTGGCGGATTACAGCGAAATCACCACCATTGTCTTGAATCATCTGGAGCCGGATCACAGCGGTGCCTTGCCGGAACTGCTGCGCCGGGCGCCGCAAGCGCGGGTGTATTTGTCCGTGCGCGCTCAGTTGATGCTGAAAGCGCTGCTGAAACCCGCCTTCGGTGGCCCACCGGAATACACGCCCGTGCGCACCGGCGACCGGGTGGATTTAGGCGGGCGCCATTTGCAATTCCTGCACACCCCGTATTTGCACTGGCCCGACACCCAATGCACTTACCTGGAAGAAGAAGGCATTTTGTTTTCCGGGGACGTGTTCGGTTGCCATTTCTGCGATGCCCGCCTGTTCAATGACCGGGTGGGGGATTTCCGTTTTTCCTTTGAGTATTACTACAGCCATTTAATGCGTCCCTTCCGGGACAACGTGCTGGATGCACTGGCGTTGATCGAGCCCCTAGGGCCCACGCTGATTGCTCCGGCCCACGGCCCCATTCTCAGCCATGCCCCCATGGACTATGTGCGCCGCTATCGGGAGTTGAGCACGCCGCGCCTCTCGAACGAAGCGCGCATGGAAAAGACCTTGGTGATCTTCTATGTCTCCGCTTACGGCAATACCCGGCGCATGGCGGAAACCTTGGCCGCTGGTGCTGAGACCGTGCCAGGGGTGCGGGTGTCGTTGTATGACTTAGAAGGCAGCGAAGCGGGGGTGTTTACCGATTTGGTGGAAGAGGCAGACGGTCTGGCCTTTGGCAGCCCCACTATCAATGGCGACGCGGTGCGGCCTTTGTGGAACCTGCTTTCATCGCTAACCACGGTCAATATCAAAGGCAAGCTGGGTATGGCCTTCGGCTCTTATGGCTGGAGTGGCGAAGCCGTGCCTCTCGTGGAAGACCGGCTGCGCGGTTTGAAATTCCGCCTGCCTATTTCTGGGCTGCGTTTGAAGCTGGTGCCTGATGAAGGGGAATTGGAACAGTGCCACGCTTTGGGGGTGAACCTAGCGGAACACTTGACCGGACGCGCTCAACCCCAAGAGTTGGACTTGACCTGATTGTTAGGCCCTTTGAGGCGCTGAACAACTGGATTTTTGTAGGATAAAGGAGTGATCGTAATGCCAAAAGCAAAAGTGACGTTTCAGGATATTGGCGTAACAGTGACTGTGCAAGCCGGTACGCGCCTGATCGAAGTATCCGAAAAAGTAGGAGCCGGGATTACCTACGGCTGTCGGGAAGGGGAGTGCTGCACCTGCCTCACGCAAGTGATTTCTGGCTACGAAAACATTGCACCGCCCACGGTTTTAGAAGACCAAGTATTAAAGGACAACTTGGCACCGCGTCACCATCGTCTTGCTTGCCAAGCCCAAGTGCTGGGTGGCGAGGTGGTGGTTAAGCCAGCCTGATGCTCAGGTTGGTTCTTTTTCAACAAGGCAGCATCATTCAAGGGAACACATCATGGCATTGATTACGTTTACAAGCCGCATGCACAAAGACAAGACGGTGTATGCCGTTGCTGGCAGCCATCGCCAAACCATTCTGGAATTGGCCAAAGAAAACCACATCCCCATTGACTTCGGTTGCGGTGATGGCGAATGCGGGACTTGTTTGGTCAAGGTGTCGTCCGTGGATCACAAGCGCACCCCCATGGGCGGCGCGCTCACGGAACGGGAAGTTAAAGTACTGAAAGAAATGAACTACATCACCCAGGAAGAAATCGACAAGATGTACTTGGACGATTTAGTCCCCACCCAATGGCGTCTGGCCTGCCAGATGGTGTTGCGTGACGAAGACATCCTGGTGGAATACCCCAGCAAGTAAGACCGAGTGTGGGTTCGCAGGGGCTACAGCCATTTAGCCTCCTCTCTCCTGCCGGATGGATGTACCCCTGCGAGTCTGCTTGATGGCTTGTTATAGCCCGCGCATCGACCCTGTAAGAGCATAGCCATGGTCGCTGATGCACACCCTAAGGAGCCTGTCATGAATGCCATTGACCGCTACCAATATCGCCTGTTTATGCAGCGGGAGCTGTGTTCGGGGCCGTGTGGCAATGCAGCGCGACGGGACCCAAACCGAGAATTGCTGGCCGGTTTGATTGCCGGACGTGTGGCCGGTTTGGGCTGTCTCCCGGCCCATTTGGGCTTGGGCGATGAGTCTTTCGCCACCATGATGGACCAGTATTTTCCCACCAGCCGCCCCAAGCTGGCCCACGGCAGTCAAGAGGCCTTGCCGGAGTGGGATGAACTCATGAGCCTGTTGCTCGATTACCGGGCTGGGCTGCGTCCCTCCGAAGAGTGGATGGCGCGCATTACCGTGGCCGCTTGTGTAGGCCGAGACCACCTCTGGCAAGACATGGGCTTGGGCAATCGCAACGAATTAACACGTTTGATTCAATTGAATTTTCCCTCGCTGGCGGCAGCGAATGTGGGGGATATGAAGTGGAAAAAGTTCTTTTATAAGCAGTTCTGCGCTCGCGATGGCATTTACGTATGTCCCGCGCCATCCTGTGGCGAGTGCGCCGACCGAGTGAAATGCTTCGCTCCTGAAGAATAAGCCTACTCATCCAAGCCCGCCGCCCGTGATGGCGACGGGTGCTAGGGGATTACCATGTTGAACCCCATCGCTTTACTCACGCAGTCTTTTAAACACGACGCTCTATTATCCCCAGCCTTGCCGGGGCGCCATGGTGCTTGGGTGCAAGATCGAGCTGTGGCGGCCTATTTGGGCTTGGCCATTGGCGATGCCCTTGGTGCCACGGTGGAATTTCTGACGCCACGAGAAATCGTGCAAAAGCATGGCGTGCATCGCGACATCACTGGCGGTGGTTGGCTACGGCTGAAAGCGGGGCATGTAACCGACGACACCACCATGGCCTTGGCTTTAGGGCGGGCAATTTTGGCAGAGCAGGGCCAAGTGCGCCCTCTGGCCGTGGCTCAGGCTTTGGATGCCTGGATGCGTGCCAAACCTGTGGATATTGGCAACACCGTGCGCCGCAACCTGATTAGCTTTCGACGCACTGGCCAAGCAGAAGCGCCAGAATCCGAGCACGATGCAGGCAATGGCGCCGCCATGCGCATCTTGCCCGTGGCCTTGTGCACCTGGGGAAAGACGCCCGAGGCGGTGTTAGCAGCGGTGCGCCATCAAGGCCATGTGACGCACCACAACGCCTTGTCTGATGCGGCGTCCTTAAATCTAGTGCAACTACTGCATGATCTGCTGTCGGGAATCCAGCAGCCGGATAAGCTCCAAGAACGCCTGAGCGCCATCCTGCACGCCCACCCTGTGTTTGCGGATCGGGGCCGTCGGCGCGACAACCCCAGCGGCTTTGTGGTGGAAACCATGCAAGCCGTGTGGCAGGGCTTTTTTGATACCCAGAGTTTTGAGGATTGCTTAGTGGATGTGGTCAATCGCGGCGGTGATGCGGACACCACGGGCGCAATTGTGGGCATGCTGGCGGGGGCACGTTACGGCCTCGATGGCATTCCGCCGCGCTGGCTGCGGGCGTTAGAAAGCAGCGTGCGCACCCAATGCGAACAACAAGCCCTGGCTCTCCTAGCCTATAGCCCTGGTTTACCGTGAGCCCAGTGTCCCAGCGAGAGCGCTGGGGTTAGGCGTGCAGCAGCGACGGGGGCAGGTCGTTCAGATCCAGATGCAGCCGTTGCAACACCGCTTCGTGGTTGAGGTGCAGCAGGTTTTGAATGGCCTTCAGGTCGTCCGGTAGGGCCGGGTCATTCCAGCCGTTGGCGGCGTGGCGGGCAAAATCAATCGCCAAAGCGACATTCAAAATACGGGGATTGTCTGAATCCCGGTCATGCCACAGTTCTTGCAGCAGCTTGGGCAAGTGCCAAGCCTCCGCCAAGGCATGTTGCAATTCCGTTGCCGACAAGCCAAAGACCTGAGTTTGGGCGGTTTGGGTACGCAGGTTGGGGTGGTTTTTGCGATGCTCTTGCACTTGGAAGCACAGCTCCGGGGCAAAGCACCACGACAACAATTCAGCCGCGTGGCTGAGTAAAGCGGCGATGGTGATTTCTTCCACGTCCAAGTCGTGACGCAGCAAGGCCCATTCGTGGGCATATTCCGCCGCATGATGAGCACGACTAATCACTCGGAACAAACCCAGCAAAGCGCGGGGATGTTCTTTCAACTGGTCTTCGACTAGGGGCAGGTTTTCAAAGGTCTGAAAGAAGGGCGTGATGCCCATCATCATGATGGCCCGGTCGATGGTCACAATATCGGTGAGCTGCCGCGCCCGACGGTGGGATTCCATATAGGCTAACACCTTCAAAACCATGAGCGGGTCGGACAAAATCACCCCAGACAGGGTGCGCCCGTTCACGGCGTCTTCTTGTTCCCGCAGCTCCGCTAAAGCGCGAGCAGTACGTTTCAGCACAGGAATCTGTGCCTGGGTATAAAACTCCACCCAAGCAGCACAATCGGCAAGAGGGCGATCAATCATCATGGCCATGCACTCACAAAACCCAGTCACACCGGGAAAGCCGCCATTATCCTAAAAAATCCGATGGCTATCCTGGCAAAAGCTCACGAGTCTTTAGTGATAGTGCTTTATGTACGGAATAGGTCTTGTGGCCCTTCGCCGACCGAGCCGTAAACGAAAAAACCGCCCAAGCTGGGCGGTTTTTCTTAACTAGAACTGGAAGGGCTCTAGTAAATCTGGCGGAGAGGGGGGGATTCGAACCCCCGATAGGCTATTAACCTATACACGCTTTCCAGGCGTGCGACTTAAACCGCTCATCCACCTCTCCGGAAAGTGCGCACATTATAGGGGGTGTCTCAGAAAAAGCAAGCTTTATTTGATTTTTTTGCAGGGCGGGAGCTCAGGGGATAAGCACAAAGGACTCAAATATGGAGTGCGCGAAAGGGTTTGTATCCTTATCGATTATTTTTTGGGCGTGTTGAAATTTTTAGTGCATTGCGGAAAAATCCCGACCTTAAAATTTATTCTTCATGATTTTTGTGGTTTTTTTCGTGCTGCTGTGCAGCACTATTTGTTGAGGATATATCAAAGTAGATGGTCAGTAATTAGTCAGTTTTCTTGCGGTTATCTTGGATAGGATGTGGTTACTTTATAGAGTATTAACATAGTCTTTATTCTTATGTTAATGTCAGAAAGTTTCTTATATGTATTTTTTTATTATTGGATGTTGTTTTTATCTTGTTGTTTTTTATATGTTTATTTTTTATTTTTTGTGGGTGTTAATTGTTTTTTTCATTTTTATGAAAGAAATATTATTTTGTGCGCCTTAAAAAAATACCTGTTTATAGGTAGCACAAAGTCAGTTTTTAGTATAAAAATTGCCCCCGTCAATAAAATGGTTAATCTTGCTGACACTATAACTAAAGTGCAAGATGGGTTATTGGCATTTTTGATAAATAAGTTCTTTAATTTTTTAGCGTAATGGCATTGTCTGGGGGCGCTTCATGGAAAATGCAAAAATAGTTGTGGTAGATGGGGATCCGGTAGCGTGTGAGCGTTGTCAGCAGGTGCTCGGTGACAGCTACCAACTTTCTATCCTTGAGAATGGTCAGGCCTGTTTGGATTGGTTAGAGCACGACACGCCGGATTTGATCTTGATGGAAGTGGATCTGCCGGATATCAATGGCTATGAGCTGTGCCAGCGCATTAAGCAGGACTTGAGCAATCCGCCCCCGGTGATTTTCATTTCTGACATGCACGACGAGGCCGACCGGTTGCGGGGTTACGACGCCGGAGGCGACGATTATGTGGGCAAGGCCTTAGCGTCCCGTGAGCTGAAGGCCAAAGTGGTGTCGATGCTGCGCTTTGTAGAAAGCCAGCGGGCGTTAAAGCATCAAATTGACTTTGCGAGTTCTGCCGCCATGACGGCCATGACCAGCATGGGCGAGATGGGGGTGTTGTTAGAGCAGTTGAAGCGTTTGCATTCCTGCCGCACCTTCCAAGCCTTGGCGGAAACGGTGGCCCACGGTTTTGATTCCTACGGCCTAAATGGCGTGGTGATGTTGCGGCCCGGCAGGGAAACCATCATGTACGCCTCTCATGGCGATCCGACCCCGGTGGAAGTGCGCGCTATTCAGCATGTGGCCGGTATGGGGCGCATTATCCAGTTCAAGTCGCGCATGTCGATCAGCTACGCCCAAGTGACGTTGCTGTTCAACAACATGCCCCTAGAAGACCCGGATCGTTGCGGTCGCCTGCGTGACCATCTGGCTATTTTGGCGGAAGGGGTGCAGATGCAAGTGGAAACCTTGGAACGCAATTTAGTCATTCAAAAGAATGAGATGTTCCAAAACATGGTGCAGCACTTGGGGGGCGCGCTTCAGCGTATTGATAGCACCCAGCGGGAGCGGCAGATGAGCATTAATCTGGCCATTCAAGAAATGACCGATGCCCTAGAGCGCGCCTATTTGAGCGTGGCCCTGTCGGAAAACCAAGAGCGTTTTATGGCGGGCATTGTGCGCAGTGGTGCTGAGCGGATTCTGAGTTTGGTGTCCGCTCACCAAGACACGCAGCAAGAGCTGACCCAGATTATTCACAACCTAACGCAAGCGAACCAAAACTGTGCCGGTGCTGTAGCGGCTTAAATGCGGTCGCGCCGCGTGAGGAGAATGCCCCTTCTCCCCACGCGGCGCTATTTTTTTGTCCGGGCGGACTTTAAGCCTATTCTGCCCAGTCCTTGAAAATCTGTGCCAGCAGCGGCAAGCCCTCCAAAATCGCCACAGGGCCGGGGGTGAGGATGATGGCGGATTTGATTTCGTGCATGTGGGGTAGCGCTGAAAACGCCTCCCAGCCGGGGCGCGTAGGTACTTGTTCCGGGGCGAATTTCCGCCCGCACCAAGACGCAATCATGATGTCTGGGCGGCGCCGTACCACGTCCAGCGGGTCGGCGATGATGCGGTGCTTGGCTAAGATGGCCTGAGAAAACTCCGGGAAGGCATCCACGCCGCCCGCCAATTCAATCAATTCCGTGGCCCAACGAATGCCGCTAATGAGCGGTTCGTGCCATTCCTCGAAATACACCGTGGGGCGTTTCTTGAGCTGGGCCGCTTGGGCCTGCACGTCGGCGATGGTGGCACTCATTTCCGCCATTAAATCCGCCGCCTGCTTTGGCGCATCCACTAAGGCACCCAAGGTGCGCACCATGTCAAAAATCCCGGCCACGCTCTTTTGGTTGAAAGCATGTACGGGCACGCCCACCTTAATCAGCTCGCAGGCAATATCCGCCTGCAAATTGGAATAAGTGAGCACCAAATCCGGCTCCACGGCCAGGATTTTGTCCAAGTGAGCAGTGGAAAAGCCGCTGATTTTGGGCTTTTCTTTGCGAGCGCGGGGCGGATAGACGGTAAAGCCGGAAATCCCAGCGATGCGCTCCTCCGCCCCCAGGCGGTACAACACGTCCACGGTTTCGGTGGATAAACAGGCGATACGTTGTGGGCCGAGAGTCATGGTCATTGTCCTTTGCTGCGATGGCTGCGCGCTGTTTCCATGTGGGCACACAGGCGTTCCGCGCCGTCCAGAATGCGCGTGGTATGGCGCTGCATCAGTTCAGGCTGAATGAAAAATAAATTGTCCCGGCTGGTGGCGCTCATCTGTTTCCATTTGCGCCAGCCATCCAGCCACTCCGGGCGGGAATCGCCCATACCACTGGCGACGATGGCCTCGGGGTTGGCGGCGATGACTGCTTCTTCGGTGATATGGGGCGCCAGTTGGTTCAGGTCGGCGAACACATTTTCTGCGCCGCACATACGCATCACATCGCTAATCAAATGCTGGCCGTTCACGGTCATGAGCGGGCGGTTCCAGATTTGGTAAAAGGTGCGCACCTTGGGGCGGTTTTGATAGCGGCTGCTCAGTTCTTGTTGGCGCTTACGAAAAGCCTCAGCGGCGGCTTTTGCTTGGGCGCTGGAGCCTGCCAGTTGCCCGAGCACTTCGATTTCCGTGGCGACATCGCCGATTTTGTCCGGTTGGCCGATATAGACGGGAATGCCCAAGGCTTTCAGTTTGGCGATATGGGCAGGGGAGTTGCCACTTTGCCACGCCACAATTAAATCCGGGCGCTGGGCGACAATGGCCTCAAGATTTAGTCGGGAATAGCCGCCCACGCGGGGGATTTTTTTCGCCGCTTCTGGCCAGTCACTGTATTCCACCGCGCCCACCATCTGCGCCCCGGCTCCCGCCGAAAACAGATTTTCCGTGAGATGGGGCGCCAAGCTGACGATGCGCTTGGCTGGGGCCTTGAGCTGCACCACTTGGCCGGTATCGTCTTTCACGGCAATGTCGGCATGGGCGCTGCTCATGACCAGAACCAGCGTACTGACAAAAAAGAATAGATTTTTCATGGGCTTTAATCTTTGCAGGAGCAGTTTTGCAATGCGCGTTCCAGTTGTTGCCACTGGGCTGCGTTGCCCGGCAGGCCGAAGCGTAGAGCAGAGTTGGGGGCGGAGAACAGGCGCACCAGCACCCCTTGTTCGGCCAGGGCGGCGAATAGCGCAGGGGCGTGGACATGGGGACAGTATTGGAACAAATGACTGCCGCCGGTTGGGTTTAAGCCATGGGCGCGCAAGAGTTCCGCCAGTCGTTGGCTGTCTTGGGCCAGCCGTTGCCGGGTGGCGGCGTGCCATGGCTGATCTCGCAAGGCGTGTTGGGTGATATAGCGCGCCGGGCCAGACACCGTCCAGGGGCCCAGTTCTTCGCGCAGGGCGTGGATGATGGCGGGGGCACCCAAGGCAAAGCCCACCCGCAGCCCAGCCAGACCAAAAAACTTGCCCAGGGAGCGCAGAATCAAACGCTTAGGGAAGGTGCTGCCCAGACTGGGGCACAGGCTGTGCTCGGGCGTGCTCTCCATAAAAGCTTCGTCCAGCACCAGCCAACGGCCTTGCTCATGCCGACGTTGTGCTAGCGCCAGCAAGCGTTCTTGAGGCCAGCGCAAACCCGTGGGGTTATTGGGCTGGCACAGCAGCACCGCGTCACAGCCATCGGCCCACTGTTCTAAATCCTGTTCGGCTTGGCTGGGGGATAGCTCCACCAGTTCGTGCCCGGCTTTTTGCCACGCTGCCCGGTGTTCCGCGTAGCAAGGCGTCACCATCAGCACCCGCCCCGGCGGAATCAGTTTAGGCAGGGTTTGGATAGCGGCCTGAGAACCGGCCAGGGGCAGCAGCGCCACATCTGGGGCCAGGCCGTAAAACTGGCGCGCTGCCTCCTCCAGACCGTCGCCGTCTTCGGGCAGCCGTTGCCAGACGTCGCTGGGCATGCTGGGAATGGGATAGGGCAGGGGATTGATGCCCGTGGACACATCCAGCCATTGCTCCAGGGGGCGGCCATAGTGCTGTGACGCTAGGCGCAGGGCGCCGCCATGCTCAAGCATAAAACCCCCGCGCCATCATGAGCAGGGCCGCCACGGCTAACCACAAGATCATGGTTTTTTGTACCAAGGCCACGGCGCGCACAATGTCTGGCCCGGCGGCGGGCCGACCGTCGCCCAAGGCCGGGCGTTGTTCCAACTGGCCGTGGTAATAGGCCGCGCCCCCCAGTTGCAAACCCAAGGCCGCCGCGCCAGCGGACATCACCGGCCCGGCATTGGGACTGTCCCATTGCGGCGCTTGGCGGCGCCAACAGGCCAGGGCGCGGCGAGTTTCCCCCAGCAGGGCATAACTCAGGGCCGTGAGTCGGGCGGGCAGGTAATTGAGCACATCGTCGATGCGCGCTGCCGCCCAGCCGAAATACAGCAAGCGCGGCGTGCGGTAGCCCCACATGGCATCTAAAGTATTGGCGAGGCGGAACAACAAAGCACCGGGTCCACCGGCCACGGCGAACCAAAACAAAGTGCCAAACACCGCGTCATTACCGTTTTCCAGCACCGACTCCACCGTGGCGCGGGCCACGCCTTCTTCGTCCAAGCGGGCTGTTTCTCGGCTCACCATCCAGCCCACCCGCTGCCGGGCGTGTTCCAAATCCCCGGCGGCCAAGGGTCGGGCCACGGCGTGGGCGTGTTCGGCCAAACTTTGCGCGCCCAAGGCGAAATACAGTAAAGCCACATCGACAGCGAATCCCCAGCCCGTGTGCTGCACGCCCCAAGCCAGCCCCACCCAAGGCAGCACCGCCAAGCACCACGCCAATAGCCCCAGAGCGCGGCTGTTTTGTTTTGGGTTCAACGTGCGCTCCAAAGCCGCCGCCAGCCGCCCAAAACCCACCAGCGGGTGCCAACGCTGGGGCTCGCCCAAAAGGCGATCCAAAACAATGGCGCACAAAGCAGCCAATAACGGCGTCAATCCGTAGGGCAAAGCAATCATGGTCAAAAAGCGGCCTATGCCAAATACAGCAAGGCCAAAAACGACAAGGGGGCGGATTCTACTATGGCTGGTGGGGCTGGGAAGGGCAGCGGGCGGCGGGAAAAAACAGCACGGGCGAATTTGTGCGCCTGCTCAACGGCTTAATGACGCGAACTTTCTACGCGCATGGGGCGCTCTTAGCCCAAACGACCGTTGTAAATTTCGCCGCCCTGTTGGCGGTAGCGTTGTAGGACGGCCGCGGCGGCTTGGCGTTGTAGGCCGGTGATGACTTCGATGCCGCGACTGCGTAGGGCGGCTTGCCAGTTGGGGAGTTTGGGGCCTTCGTCAAAGCCGATGGCGCGGGCGTCGGCGTCTTGGGCGGCGCACACCACGCGCCGCACGCCAGACCAGAAGGTGGCACCAAAACACATGGCGCAGGGTTCGGTGCTGCACACCAGTTCGTGGGCGGGATGGCCGTGTTGCCCTAAGTCGTAGCTGCGCAGCTTTTTTTGCGCCAAGGCAAAGGCCACCATTTCCGCGTGCAAAATGGATAGACCTTGGCAGGTCACGAGATTGACGCCTAGGGACACCAGCTTTCCAGAATCGCGCTCAAAAATAGCGGCGGCAAAAGGGCCGCCACTTTGTTCCGCCACATTGCGCGCCGAGGCGGCAATGACAAACGCCATGCGCTCTTCTAGGGCCGGAATGACACTGTGCGGTGAGCAATAGTCCGCGACCCACGGGGGAAGCTGAAATTGCACCAGGGTGTCTTGTTGAAACATGATGGTGAGGTGGTGCCGGGGGCGCAGGGTGCGCCCCCTTGCCGCACTTAGATGTCGTCGCCTTGAGGATTGACGCGCTCTTGGCGAGTGTTGAGCTTGTTCAAAGCGTTGATATACGCCTTGGCGGAGGCCACGATAATGTCCGTGTCGGCGCCTTGACCATTCACGATGCGTCCGGCGCGGGCCAAACGTACCGTGACTTCCCCTTGCGCGTCGGTGCCGGTGGTGATGTTATTCACCGAGTAGAGCTGCAATTGGGCACCGCTGGGCAGCACGCTTTCGATGGCTTTGAAGGCGGCATCCACCGGGCCACTGCCGCTGGCTTCGGCCTGAATTTCCTTACCGGCGTCGGACAAGGTGATGTAAGCCTGGGGCAGCTCGCCGGTTTCGGAATGGAAGCGACTGGAAATGAGCTTGATGCGCTCTTCTTCCAGTTCTAAACCGTCTTCCGACATCAAGGCTTGCAGGTCTTCGTCGAAAATTTCGTGCTTCTTGTCGGCCAGCTCTTTGAAGCGCTTAAAGGCGTCGTTGAGGGCCGCTTCAGAGGTAATTTCGATGCCCAAGTCTTGCAGGCGGGTCTTAAAGGCATTGCGGCCCGAGTGTTTGCCCAGCACCAGCTTGTTGGCGCTCCAACCCACATCTTCGGCGCGCATGATTTCGTAGGTTTCCCGGTGTTTGAGCACGCCGTCTTGGTGAATGCCGGATTCGTGGGCGAAGGCATTGGCACCGACGATGGCCTTGTTGGGCTGCACCGGATAGCCGGTGATTTGCGACACCAAACGGGAGGCGGGCACGATTTGACTGGTGTCGATGCGGGTTTGCACCGGGAAGATGTCGTTACGGGTTTTCACCGCCATCACCACTTCTTCCAGGGACGCATTGCCTGCCCGTTCCCCCAGACCGTTGATGGTGCACTCCACTTGGCGGGCGCCTTCCAGCACGGCAGATAGGGAATTGGCCACCGCCAAGCCCAGATCGTTGTGGCAATGCACCGACCACACCACTTGGTCGGCATTGGGAATACGTTCCCGCAGGGTGCGGATGGTGTGGCCGAATTGCTGGGGCAGGTTGTAGCCCACGGTGTCCGGCACGTTGATGGTCTTGGCACCGGCTTTAATCACGGCTTCAAAAATGCGGCACAGGAAGTCCATTTCGGAACGGCCCGCATCTTCGGCGGAAAACTCGATGTTGTCGGTGTATTCACTGGCCCACTTAATGGCTTTCACCGCCTGCTCCACCACCTGATCGGGGCTCATGCGCAGCTTCTTTTCCATGTGGATGGGGCTGGTGGCGATGAAGGTGTGGATACGGCCCGAGCGGGCGGGCTTCAGGGCTTCGCCAGCGCGGCGAATATCGTTTTCATTGGCCCGTGCCAAGCCGCACACGGTTGACTCTTTCACCGCTTCGGCCACGGCACGCACGGATTCAAAGTCGCCATTAGAGGCCGCCGGGAAGCCCGCTTCAATCACATCCACGCGCATGCGCTCTAATTGGCGGGCGATGCGTACTTTTTCGTCCCGAGTCATGGATGCGCCGGGGCTTTGTTCGCCGTCACGCAAGGTGGTATCAAAAATCACCAAGGTGTCTTTCATTCTTATCTCCTGATGGGTGGTGCCGAGTGAGGGGCGGATTCTAACCGTTTACTGGCAGCTTCCGTGTCAGTGCTCGTGATGTTCTAAGCGCAGGGCGCTGTCGGCTTGGCGTAGTAGGTCTTCGATGGTGTGACCGTGTTCGGGGAATAGGGCCACGCTTACGCCTGCTGACAGCAGTTGTTCTGGGCCGTTGGGGACTTGGAAGGGAAATTCCAGTTGGGCTAGGAGTTCGTCGGCAATGCTTACGGCGTCGATGCTGTCGCTCAGGTTTTCTAGTAGCAACACAAATTCGTCGTGGCCGAAGCGGAATAGGGTGTCGTCGTCGTGGGTGCTGCTTTTGAGGCGGTGGGCCAGTTGCTTGATGAGGTGGTGGCTTTGCTCTGTGCCCAAGCGCCGCTCCAAGCGCTCAAAGTGCTCTAGTTTAAAGTACAGCAAGGCTAGGGGACGGCGTAGGCGTTGGCAGCGGCTTAGGGCCAGATCCCCTTGAATTTGCAGCTGAATATGGTTGGGTAAGCCGGTCAGGCTGTCTTGGTGCGCAAAGCGATCGAGTTTGCGCGCATCGGCATGTTGGGAAATGTCCGAGAACACGGCGATGTAGTGGCTGGTGTCGCCGTGGTCGTTGTGCACCGCGCTGATGGTGGTCCATTGCAGATACAGCTCGCCGTTTTTACGGCGATCCCACATGGCGCCTTGCCAAAAACCTTGTTCTTTCAAACTCGCCCACATCATTTGGTAAAAGCTGCGGTCTTGGCGCCCGGATTGCAAGATGTGCATATTGCGACCTTGGGCATCTTGGTGGCTGTAGCCTGTGATCTGGGTGAATGCTGGGTTTAGGCTGAGAATATGGCCTTGCTTATCAGTAATCACCACGCCATCGTGGGTGTTGTTAAACACAATACCGGCTTGGCGTAGGGATTCTTCCGCTTGTTTGAGCGGGGTGAGATCCATAAACGTGCCTACTAGGCGTGTGGGCGTGTGGTGTGAATCCCGTGCAATGTAAGCGCGGGCCAGAATGTGGTGGAGGCGCCCTTCCCGGTGGCGCATACGCAGCTCGATTTCAAAATGTTCCGCGCCTTGGTGTAGATGTTCATGCAAGCGCGCCAGCATGGCGTCGATGTCGTCTGGATGGCACAAATGCTTGAGGGTGTTGAGGGTGTTGGGGAGCTCTTGATCGTGATAGCCCAACATCGCTTTCCACGATGGTGAGTAGTACACCTGTTCTGTGCCCAAGGCCCAATCCCATACGCCATCCCGGCTGCCTTGCATGGCGAGGCGGAAACGCTCTTCTTCGTCTTGTAATGCGTGTTGCACTTGCAGCAATTGCTGGTGTTCGGCGTTGCGGCGCCAAATGCGGCGTATGGCCGCGCCGAGTCGGGCGGGCCGGTCTTTCATGATGTAGTCGGTGACACCTTGTTCTAAGTGTTGCACCGCTTGAGACTCGGGAATTTGGTCGGTGTACAGCAAGATGGGGGCGGGGGCGCTACAGGCGATCACCATGTTCACAATGTCGTTGAGTGCTAGGCCCGGCACGCTGAATTCGGTAATGACCAAGCACCACTCTCGTTCCACCAAGGCGGTACTGAAGCTGGTGACACTATCTGCCCAGTGGACTTCGCAGGTGATTTGCGCCTCGGCTAAGCGTTGGCGCAGCTCTGCTCGGGCGGGCAAGCGATGTTCGAGTACGAGAATGGGGAGGAGTGTCATCATGATGAATACGCCTAGTCATCGACTGATCGGTGGAGGTGTATAAGCCAACAGGCCTAGATCGAGTGCATGGATTGCGAGGTGGGATGCTACTCCAGGCCCCCCAATCCGCGTATAGGGAATTACCACAAAGGAGGAAATTTGCCCGGACTGAGAGGGGCGAAGTGAGTGGGCTAGGATTTGGGGGGGAAGAGGTTTTGCGTGGCGTTTTGTAGGATTTCTAGCGCTTCGTCGTAGTTGAAGAATTCCACTTCCCGCAGCAGTTTGTCGTAATGGGGGCCGAGGGCGGGACGGAGTTGGGCTTGGGATTCCCGCAGCAGAGGATTGACCTTGGCGTTGTAGTGTTTGAGTAAGTCTTGAATTTGCACGCACAAGGGTTGTAAAGCAGCCAAGTCGAGCTCGGGTTTGGCCGGGCCGCTGGCGGGGGCTGGCGTGTTGCTGGGTAGGCAGACGATGTAATCCAAAGCGTGTTGCAGTGCGCTTTCCAGAGGGAATAAATCCCCTAAGTCGGGAACACACTCGCCAGCCATAGCGGCTTTCAGGCGCTCGTCCAAGGCCGCCGATGTGGTGCGTACTTCCACCAGCCCCAAGGTGGCGGTGACGCCTTTTAGGGTGTGAGAGATAAGCTGGGCATCTTTGTAGCGCTGTTCCGCAATGGCGCTGCGCAATTGGGCGATGTCTTGCAAATGGGATTCCCGGAACATGGTCAGAATGCGCGGAATTTTTTCCATATGGCCGCGCACGGTGACGAGGCAGCGCTTTAAGTCCAGGCTGCTCCAATTGTTCAGATAAGTGGGCAAATCCATCTGGGCGGTGGTGAGGGCGGGCGCGGGGGCATCAGGCTGGGGCGCGTCGGCACTCAGATTGGGATTGGCCGGCAGCCAGCGTAGCAGGCTGGTGTATAAGACATCCGGGTCCACAGGCTTGGGTACAACAGCCATCATGCCTGCGGCTAAACAGGCCTTGTAATCGTCTTGGAAGGCATTGGCCGTCATGGCCAAAATGGGTTTGCTTTCCCAGCCGGGCAGTTGCCGTATGGCCCGCGTGGCTTCCAGCCCGTCCATGCGTGGCATTTGCATGTCCATGAGAATCAAGGCGTAATCGTTGTTCCGGGCCATGTCGTAGGCCAGCTGGCCGTCGGTGGCGGAGTCGGCAATGAGACCCACATCGTTGAGTAAATCCAAGGCTACTTCGATGTTTACTGGGTGGTCTTCGGCCAGCAACACGCGCATGCCTGCACGGGTGCGGCGCAATTCTGCGGCGGGGGATACTGGGGGGGCCATTTCGGCTTCAGCTTGGCTGGCGTCGCCTTCGGGGAACCAAGCCGTGAACCAAAACATGCTGCCTTTCCCCACTTCGCTTTCCGCGCCGACAGTGCCGCCCATGAGGGTGGCGAGGTGCTTGGTAATGGCTAAGCCCAAACCCGTGCCACCAAAGCGGCGGGTGGTGGAGACATCCGCTTGTTCAAAAGCTTCAAACAGTTGCTCTAGTTTTTCGGGTTCGATGCCCATGCCGGTATCCCGCACTTCAAAGCGCAGTTGATAACGACCATCTACTTTCTCCAGCACGCGACTGCTGAGGGTGATCGCGCCTTTGTTGGTGAATTTGACCGCATTCCCGGCGTAGTTAATCAGTGCTTGGCGCAGGCGCGTGGCATCGCCCTTGAGCCAGATGGGAGCGTCGTGGGTTTCTACGTCTATGCTCAGTTGCTTGGCTTGGGCGGCATCGGCAATCAGGGAGCGCACATGCTCCAGCACATTGTGTAAGTGGAAGTCCCGTTGCTCCAATTCCATGCGCCCGGCCTCGATCTTGGAGAGATCCAGGATGTCATTAATGATGTTCAGCAGGTGTTGCCCGGCGGCTTCGATTTTGGCCAAGCGTTCTCGTTGTACCGGCGTGGCACCACTACGGGCCAGTAAGTGCGCCAAGCCCAAAATGGCGTTCATGGGGGTGCGAATTTCATGGCTCATTTTAGCCAGGAAGGCACTCTTGGCTTGATTGGCCGCTTCGGCAGCGGCTTTGGCTTCGGCTAAATCGTGGGTGCGTTGCGTCACTAGCTCTTCGAGGTGATGGCGGTGTTGCTCCAGCTCTGAGGTAATGCGTTTGCGCTCGGTAATGTCTTCTTGCACCGAGACATAGTGACTGATTTTGCCGTCGTTCTGGCGTATGGGCGTGATGATGACAAATTCCACATACTCGCTACCGTCTTTGCGGCGGTTGGTGAGTTCGCCTTTCCAGGTTTGTCCCGCTTGGAGGGTGCCCCACAGCGCGGCGTAGACGGCGTTGGAATTTTTGCCGGAATGCAGCACCCGTGGCGTGCGCCCTAGGATCTCTTCCGGGCTGTAGCCGGTATTTTTGATGAACGCCTCATTGACGTATTCGATATGGCCATTGAGGTCGGTAATCAAGATGCTTTCCGGGCTTTGCTTCACGGCCAGGGAGAGCTTATGCAATTGCTGCTCAGCCGTTTTCCGGTCGGTGATGTCAGAAATGGTGCCCACCATGCGCAGGGCTTGGCCGTAGTCGTTGCGGGCCACCACTCGATTTTTGCCGGCCACCCAGCGCACTTCGCCCGCACGGGTAATGATGCGGTATTCCGCATGCACCACACCCGTAGCACCGTTTAAGTGCTGCTCGATATGCTGCCGCAGTTCGGCCCGGTCATCCGGGTGAACGGTGCTGTTTAGCCATTCATGGCTGGGTTGTATGTGCTGGCTGTGGTAGCCCAGAATTTCGTAATAGCGGGGGGAGAGATAGAGGGTGTTGGCGGTGATGTCCCAATCCAGTAAGCCATCATTGGCGACCTCTAAAGCGAGGCGTAGGCGCTCTTCACTATTCGCCAGGGCCAGCTTGGTTTCTTCGGCTTTAGCCCGTGCGGATAGGGCGTCTTCCATGAGATTCAATGCCGCCAAGCGGGCGCGCCGCTGTTCTTCTAAGGCATTGCGCTGGCTGTCTAATAAACGCTGTTCAGTGTTTTTGCGCACTTGGCCGCGT
>JACCDO010899120.1_pt1 | contig 17538 bp, 14 predicted proteins | sample 7446101 | NCBI WGS metagenome assembly JACCDO01 (sample SAMN15323440, study PRJNA562643) | freshwater metagenome | isolation source: river surface water | place: USA:Blue River Watershed | collected 2017-08-16 | reverse complement strand
GAGGCGGGTCATCTAATAGCAGTTGCTCCTGGGGGAATGCGGGAGGCATTAAGGCCCTCTCGGGAAAAATATCAAATTCACTGGCACGGTCGTAAGGGTTTTGCCAAACTAGCGATGCGCACCCAAATGCCGATTATTCTGTGTGCGTGCCCCCAAGCAGATGATATCTACGACGTCTATCCAAGCTTTCTCACAGCCTGGTTTTATAGTACCTACCGCATTCCTGTGCCCTTTGCCAAGGGAAGAGGACCTACCGTTTTACCAAAGCCTGTGGAGCTTACTCATTTATTAAGTGATGTGATTATACCCCCACCTTGGCATAATAACCCTGAAGTGGATCAAAAAAACTTAGATCAATTCCACCAGGAGCTCGTTTCCCACATGAAAAAGCTTATGGAGGCGGCGTTAAAGGCGACTTTAAATAGTTCCACCACGGAATAGAGTTATCTCCAAAAGCACAAAGGCCTGGGTTTATATACGATGGCCCATTATACACTAAATTTTTACCTTCAAAGTCTGAAATTCCACCACCCGCTGCGCGCAAAATAGCATCGGGAGCGGCGAGATCCCAGACCGCTGTTTCAGAATACCGGAAGCTTACATCCGCACGGCCATCAGCAATTCGGCCATATTTGACCGCACTTGCCACTGCAAATACGTCGGCATGGGGATATTGACTACGAATGATCAGTGTTTCACCTGCGCCGTGATGGGAGCTAACTAAAAAAACGGGACTCTCTTTTTTAAAGGCTCGAGCTTTGATCGAATGAAATTCGCTCTCTGGTGAATCTTGTTTAAAAGCCTGACCTGAAATTGCAAAATAACAAGCACCTTCTAGGGGTACAAGCATCACCCCTAACACGGGTTGACCACCTGAAATTAAAGCCATGTTAATGGCAAATTCACCAGTTTTATGCACAAATCCTTTAGTGCCGTCTAAGGGGTCTAGCAGCCAATACTCTGAGAGTGTTCTTACCTCATGCCATTTAGCCTGCATTTTGTCTAAGTCACCACCTAAGTCCTCTTCCGAGAAGACGGGAACTGACGGTAAATAACGATTCAACGCTTCAACTAAAATTTCATGGGACTCAATATCAGCACAGGTCACTGGAGAACTATCTGATTTCTTTTGCGTCTTAAAATCATTATTTTCATACCAATAAATTACCCTCTGACCGGCCCTACGGATAATCTTACTAAGCTCCATAAGCTCTTTGAAGTTACGCACTCTGTGCTGCCCTCAATCTACTTTGCGACGACCTTTGGGTGTTATAGCTTGTCACAAGATTTGTTAAATACTCAGTTAACAGTTTAAATTGATTATCAGACATATGCTCAAAACTTATGCCAGCAATAGTTCCTAAAATACCGACCCGACGAATTCTTCCCGGCAAATTTAAAAAGTCACCGAGATGGCGCTTTAAAATGCCGGTAGTTGGGAGACTCATTATAACTTGATCTGCATCACGAAATATCTGGTTATTCATATCTCTAAGTAGAATGCCATGAATGCTAAGATCTAACACACGCCCCTTTCTTGCATTAGGGTCACCTAAACTGGTATAAGAAATTTCTAAATCAACCTGATACCTTCGTCCTCGCCTACGATTTCTATTATTAATAGCATGCCTGATGCGGCTACCTATCTCTTGCTTGCTTGCATCTAAATAATTAACATAATCATCGACTTCATGATATGGCATCATTGCTTGATTATAGTTGTTAATCAGAGTCGCTGGATCTCTTGTTAAAAATAGTACAGGAACTCCGCCATTATTCTTTTTCTTTTTCATTTCGGACACAAAGTTAAGAACTTTATCAAGATCCGCAAATTCATCGTCAATTACTAAAAGAACCATTTGCCGGTTGAAAATTTTAAGTAATTCATCAGCATTTTGAACCTGTGAAAATGCTAATGCCTTAAATTGGGATTTAATTAACTGCTCGATACCTAAACCTAGATCAGATGGTATCCCTCGACCTAATGCCGTTACCACATAGCTTTTTCGCTTCTTACGCGGTGCCGCAAGGTAATCAGCAACCTTATTTTTACCTGATTCCTTTTGATCTGCCGCATCATGGACTACAGCCGGGCTGTCTTTTTCCGCCATTTTTGCACCTCACTACGTAGAATCTTAGGATCCATCGGCAAATCACCCTGCGCCTTTTTTAACCTTAACATCCCTTTATCAAGAAAGCTTTGCAACTCCGAGTTTTCATGAGGATAAATTTCGGAAAAGATCAATTTAGCTTTAATAAAATGCATGCGTGCTGTATCAAAATCGCTAGCTAATAGCTTTTCCCCTGATAGTATAATCGCTAATCCCTCATTGAGCCTTACCCGGTCAATACATTCTTCACTCCCCCCCACATCCCGCAAAGCCTTAACAACATCTCCAAATTCCCGTGCGGCTTGCGCTGGTTTTTTTAAGTGCGATGCCAAAATTTCAGCTAATAGATGCCGGGCTGGTAGAAAAGAAAGATCCTCGGATGATATGCCTGCCAAGTAGTTCACAGCTTCTACTGCTGAGATATCCTTGCCATTTAGTACTAAAGCATCGCTAGTCGCCCCAATTTGAACAAGCTCAGACTTAGCCAGCACCCCACTTAACTCAACCGGCGGCCCCACAAACTCCCTTTTCTTTTCCAGTCCTAGTTCAGGCTGTGGATAAGCTGTGAATAACCCATTATTCTTGAGCTTGAATGTGATAGATGTTAAAAGGAGATCCTTTTGTATTACGTTTAGAAGAACCTCTGCCCCCTCATACCGTCTGCTGTAATGGAAAACACAGCGACCTCGGTCAGTAGTGTTTGTCTTTAGAGTCCTTGAATCCGTAAAGGTCATCTCACATGCGGCGTCTCTTATGGGGCTACCTTTGTTTATTAAGTACACCGTATATGTTTGGTCGTCCGCTAAACCCTTTAAATTGACAGTTTCTGAAATTTGAAGCGGCAAAAATGCGATTGCATCTGAAGCAGGTTCACTAGGAGTTACGACAACGTCAATTTGCTCTTTTGGTTCCGCAGGCCTTTCAGGCTCTGCAGAAGTATCAGGCACCACCGTTACATTGCGTGAAACCTGTTTAAGCATTAATGCTTTAATGATTAATTCCCCTGACAACTCCGGATCTAAATCCTCTTGATAGACTTTAAAACCATCAAATTCAACCCTTACACGCTGCCCACGAAATCGAGCTAGATTATCAGTTACCCTCAAAATTCCGATTGAGTTTGTTTCCCCAACTTTTTCGCTCCCAATAGATACTGAGGCATCCCTAATGGGCTGACCAATGGAATTCATGGCCTGAATTTCAAGCGCCTCAAAATCCTTGCGAGATTTACATGACAAAGAAACCAGGCAAAGACATACTATCGTGACTACTTTTAACATCCGATAGTTCCCCCTATCCTGAGGTTTCTGCTTGGGTCTCATGATTCGAAGGTGACTTCCCAATCCGAATTTGCACAGGGACGTTATAGGTATTTACTACGGAGGTATCCGGCGTTAACACATGAATCTGGACATTTGTAAAAAAACCAGTTTTTGCTGGATCAAATGAAAAACTCAAATTTTGCTGTTTAAACCTACGAATCGCAAAGCTAACTGCCTTCTTTAAATTAGCTCCCTCACCATTTGCTCGAGTCGCCACCGCCTCTGGTGCAACGATCAACAGCTTTTCGCCGGAGTCGGTCTTAAACTCGGCAACGCCATAAACAAATCCCTGCGCCTTTCCTGAAGCCATAGAACTAATTAAATCAAATCGCAAATCTAGTTTATCCCGGCTCACTTCAACCACCGGTTTTGCAACTGTCACTGCTAGTTTCTGAGATTCTTCTAATCCAGCAATTTCAGAAGCCCCGACAGCATCTTCGGTATCAACTTCAGGCTCCTGATCTTCTTTCGTACTAGTCGATTTATTATCATGCAGCTCTGGAGTGTCGATTACAATTGACTTTTTAGTCTCACCATAGGCGTGTTCATATACGCCATCGTATTGAACCTCATATCGAAAGATTGTAGCTAACGATGTTTTTATTCTGGATTCCAAAGCAAGTCTTTCTTGCCATAGGTACACATTAAAATATGAACTTAACAGGAAACACAGAATCCATAATGCGAGTGCTGCAAACACCAATTTAGCTCTTGCAACCGAAATTTTAATGGTACGAGTCTGAGATGCATCAATGAAGTAGATCACGTTGACATAACGCTCTCGATCATTTTTTTTTGATTCAGACTTAAACCACCTCATTGGCTCTCCTGAGGCTTAGATCGAATAAATTGGTGGGGATAGTACTATTGTATTCTGAACTTGAGTGACGATCAAGGGAACTGCAATTCGCAACATACTGAAATCACATAAATTAAATAACTTTCACTAACCTTAATAATCAGTTAGAATAGCTCACTTACGCCAGTTTTTGAGGTCTTAAATGCTAGGAAGTCCAGCACCGCAAAGCCCGATTCGCATTGGGATCTACCGTACCTCAAGTTTTGGGGACGTGGTGCTTGCAACTGCGACCCTAGATTTATTATCTCAATTACCATTTCCTACGGATATAACTTGGATTGGTAGAGGAGCTTCGCTCGATATTATTAAAAACGCCTGGCCTACCGTCAAATGCCTTAAAGTTGAAAAAGACGATAGTGTATTTGAAATGCAAAAGCTGGTAGATACACTAAAAAGCCTACATTGCTTTATTGATTTACAGTGCAACTTAAAATCAAAATCACTCGGCCTCGCCTTAAAAGCGACCCATCGGATACCAACCTTTTCAGCGCATAAGTCACAAATGATGCGCACTAGGCTTATTGTCGACGCGCGTCTCCGTGGGCGGAGAAAACCCCTTTACCAAGACCCAACTCATTTAATGACAAGGCAATTTGAGACGATGTGCCGTCCTCTGAGGGAGGCGTTAACTGCTTGCTTACCCGCCGAATTCACACTTGGTCTTGACTACTTAAAGCCACAACCAAGGCTACCTATTCCCCCCGGAGCGGATGCTCCCTGGCTCAAGGAGCTTAAAATCGGCACATGGCTTGCTATTGCCCCGGGTGCAGCGCATAAAACCAAGCAAGCGCCTGTGAGCAAAGTCATTAAGATCCTTGAGTCTGTTCGGGATAATCCGCTTATATTAAACTCAAATCTTGGCATCGTCGTTTTCGGTGATCAAAATGATCGCCAAGCAGGCGCCGAGGTTCTAGACGCTTTAAACTGGAAAGGACCCACCTTAAATCTAGCTGGTCGGCTTTCTCTCTGGGAAACAGCCATAGGCCTCCACCACGTAACGTGTATACTCTCGAATGATTCGTCATTAGCACATATTGCCGAAGCTGTTAAAACACCGAGTGCTGTCCTTTTTGGCCCCACGGTTGAAAGCTTTGGATTTGCTCCAAGAATGGCGGAAAGTCGGGCTTTTTCGGAGCCGATTGGATGCCGGCCCTGCTCAAAACACGGAAAGACACCCTGTCGCTACGATGACAATCTTTGTTTCGAAACGATTAGGCCGCACATCGTTGCGGATTTCTTAGTAAAACGCATACAATCCCCGCAATCAAAGCGAGTATCCACCGCCATCCCATCACATCTGAGGCCCGAGGCTCCATGACTGGTTGTGATGCATTGTTTATGCTCTATTCGATAGTATTTTCGTTTGCGATGAAGCTACTTCGAATTGTTCCCTCTATTAATAAAAAACTTTCAAACCGCCCTAACCCGACAGCAATAAAAAAACAGATTATGGTAAATCGATCGCAGTACGATGATTGCGTCGTCTTTTTTTGCAGCTCTGCAGGCGAATATGAGCAAGCTAAGCCAATCATTGACCGGTTAAAGAACAACAAACGAATATACCCCTACGTTATTTTCTTCTCCGAATCTGGGCCGAGATTTGTTCACGCCAGGCAAGATGTGATCAATTTCACCCTTTCCCCCGCAAGTGACTCTGTGTGGGATTGGGGACAAATTTTTGCTGCCCTAAGACCAACGGTGGTTGCCGTTGTGCGTCATGAACTTTGGCCAGGATTTCTCGTAACAGCTAGGGCTTATGCCAAGCACCTAACGCTCATTAATGCCAGTAAAAGTATTGGTGAACAACAATCCTACTTAGCTCGCTGGTTAAGAAAATATCTTTTTAGATTTTTTGACGTTATTCATACTGTTTCACCGTCAGATGAGGAATTTTACAAACTAAACTACCATCTAAGTAAATTAAAAATCACCACCACTGGCGATAGCAAATACGATAGGGTGGTTGAGCGAGTTAATTCCCGCCAGGAACATATAGTAAACCTTAAATTGCAACTTATCCGTGATGGTATCCTTGAACCGAAGGCAAAGTATTTAGTTGTGGGCAGCGCTTACTCCCATGAACTCAAGTTAATCCTTGAGATCAAGCCTTTTCCTCTTGGCTGGCAGATTATCATTGTTCCGCATATACTCGACGCAAACTATATTTCAGCTCTCTCACATCAAATCGCTCAAGCTGGATATTCATCTTGCCTTTATTCTTCACCACAAGGGATTCATCCCTTTATCATTATTGATAAACTCGGCCTACTTTCCGACCTCTATGGCATCGCAGATAAAGCCATCGTTGGAGGAGGTATTCATAACAAAGTCCATAACGTGATTGAACCTGCTGCATGCAGCGTTCCTGTCGCCTTTGGACCGAACTACCACAATAGCTCTGAAGCAAAATTGATGGTAGAGGAAAATTTGGCAGCAGTCTTTCATACTAGCAACGAACTTAATATATGGTGGCAAACTTTTGATTCTAGGAAGCCCCGGCAGATTTCTGACTTTGTGAGAAATCTAACTGGAGCAAGCGACCGCCTAGTTCAAGAATGGAGCACACTAATGGGGACTTCATGACCGATAAGCAACTTATCATCAACACTAATTCATCGGAAACTCGGATAGCCTTATTAGAAAAAGATCGAGTAGCAGAACTCTTTATTGAGAGACAAAGAGAACGTGGAATGGTGGGGAATATTTACCTCGCAACCGTCATGCGCGTTCTTCCTGGCATGCAAGCCGCCTTCGTAGATATTGGTGCTAATCGCACTGCCTTCCTCTATGGCGGAGACGTCATTGACCCAGAAGCGTTAAAAGAAATGGACCCTATTGCCACACAAACTTTAATAGATTTAACTCCAGAAGAATTAAAAGAGCGAAGCGCAAAAAATAGAAAGCCCATTGAAAAGTTAATTAAAGAGGGTCAGACCATTGTTGTGCAGGTGGCAAAAGAGCCCTTAGGCACAAAAGGTGCTCGTGTCACCATGTTTTTGTCGATTCCAGGTCGGTATCTGGTTCTCATGCCAGATTTTTCTCATATCGGTATTTCCCGTCGCATTGAACAACCTGAAGAGCGTGAGCGACTTACCAATCTAGTGAAAGAAATAAAACCAGATGGCATTGGCGTGATTGTTAGAACCGCAGCCCAAGAAATACAAGCCCCTGCCTTACAAAAAGATCTTAAGTTTTTGCTAAAATGCTGGAAACTAATTGAGTCGAAACGAAAAAAAGCGGTAGCACCAGAGCTTTTGTATCAAGATTTAAACCTCATTTTAAAAACAACTCGTGACCACTTTTCTGAAGATATTGAGCGCATCATCATTGATAACGCTGCTGCTTACGAAGATTTAAAAGGCTTTCTTCAAGCAACCATTCCCGGTGCTACTAAAAAGCTCTATCTCTACGAGGAAAAAACACCGATATTTGACGTCTATGGTATTGAAATGGACATTGGCAAAGCATTAAGCTCAAGAATTGAGCTGCCCTCTGGTGGCTATTTGATTATCGATCAAACCGAGGCATTAACATCATTCGATGTGAATACAGGCAAGTTTGTCGGGCAAGCAAGTGCCCATGAAACCATTCTCAAAACAAATCTTGAGGCCGTGAAAAAAATCGTCAGTCAGCTGAGAATCCGAAATATTGGTGGTATCATTGTTATCGACTTTATTGATATGGAAAGACTAGATGATCGTGAAAAAGTTTATAATACCCTACAAGAAGAGTTAAAAAGTGATAAGGCACGCACTAACGTATTAAGGATCAGCGAACTTGGGTTAGTGCAAATGACACGTAAAAGGACAAGTGATTCACTTGAACGTCAGCTCATGGAGCCCTGCCCCTACTGTGACGGCAGGGGGCGCGTCAGAAGTATCGCAACTGAAGCCTTTGACTTCCTAAGGGAAATCACGCGTCATACGTTACAAACTGGACACAAACAACTTACCGTCAAAGTACGCGAAGATTTAAGGGATTGGATTCTCAAAGAAGAGTCAGATTTATTTGAAGGCCTCATTAAGGAATTTGGCCTTCAAATAAACTTTATTCCAACCAATCTTACCGTACATGCCTTACATGATGCCGCCTACGAGGTTTTATCTTCGTAAGCTCTATTTTTGTAGGGAACCCGCCTGTACTTGCCATACGTCACCTTCTTTTGCAGAAGGCTTGAAAAAGAAGCTTTCATTCTTTTTTAGGTCTTTGATTTCGCCTTTAATCTTTACAATTTCACCCGCCTTTACTTTAGCATTTTTAGAATCATTTACTTTACCTGTAATAACCCCCGCATCGATCTTAATGGCAATAAGCTTAACTTCATCCGCATCCGCGGGACGATCAGCCTTTTTTGCCCTGATGCCTCCTGCTGAGACCGAACTTTCCATTGCAAGCTCAACATCTTTACTTGAGCGTATTTTAGCCTTTGCAACACTTTCTAAAAATGACTTTTCATCCCCTGTATAAGAAACTGTCACTTCGGCTGCACTATCAGCCTTTACCGTAACTCCCTTTGAAACCCCTAACTTCGCTTCAAGTGATGATTTCACCGCTTCCGCCGTCACAGGAGCACCCTTGGCAACTTCTTTAGTCGTATCTAGCTGAAATTTATATTGACCATCTTTTACTTTTTTCCATGACTTCGCTAACGCCGCCACCGGCTTATCTCCGTCAAGTTCAATTAAAGTCTTTGGTCCTGCCAATACGTCCGCTGCTAACACTATCATTCCTAACACTACCGCTTTTACCTTGCTCATTGATCTCTCCTTCTAAAATATTTATGGATGCTCCGCATAAAAAACCACTCGCTGAACAGGCTCTTTGGCTGTTGGAATATCTAATTCTTTCAAATCTAAAATGACATTCTTACCAACTAGCTTTTTCAAACCTTCAGGAACCTCAACCAATTCCACAGCCGTCTTATCTGGCGTCTTTAACAAAAATTTTGCCTCACTTTTCTCAAATACTCCTACATAAGCCTTGCGACCACTTGTTGCCTTTGTCACGACAAAACTATCTGCCTTAAAACATCTATCCTCAATTTTTTTGCCGTCTTGCCACACTCCCTGGACTTTGACCATCATAGCCGGAATTTTCCGCACTTTTTTAGCAATGTCTCCAGCACATAGATGGGGACCTTTATCTTCTTTTGGTTTTGTCAACATGACCTTGACATTGATCCTAGCCCCAACAACCTGAACCACTCCTTCAAGGTCCTCAGCAAAACTGAGTTGGGGTACAAACAATAAAGCTATTAGAAAAAGTCGTTTCATAAGTTACACCTATTTAACCTTCACAACTGTGACAGCCGTATTAGCAATGGCATCTTGGGCCTTTAATGTAACCTTTGCACCAACCGATGTAACCTCATAGTAGATCGGTTTTGTTCCGTAATATGGAATGTCTTTAACTTCAGATACACTACCCAGTTTCGTATCCCAATCAGGATGGGCAGCTAATCCGCCATAGTTATTAAAGTGCATCCCGTAAGTGCGACCCTTGTCTCCCGTTAAATTAACCAACGTGGAAACTGGGTCCTGTGTTTTAAGAACACTGGGCGCGGTAGTTGTGCCGTCCACCGCTAAAGCCCCAAAGAACCCACCTGCAAGTTGTGTGAGGGTTTTACCAAATACAGATGCGATATTGGCGGGACCATTTTGAGTAGTTGATTTTACGTAGCTGGCTATAAAGTCGAGACCCTTCCCCCCACTAACTATCCCATCTGTAAACTCAACCCCACCCTTTTGGCTAATTAAGTAGTACCAAAAGGCCTGTGCCCCTCCCCGAGTGGTTTTATCATCCTCAGAAGCATGAATAAATGCAGGGGACGTTAAACTCCATACATCCAAATAAGCTTTTGCAAAACCACCAAAATTCTCCTCTCCGTATCCAAATAGATCTTCCATATAGTGCGCCAGACCTTCATCAATAACAGGTACTTCTTCAACACCACTTGTCACACGCTTGCGGTAATAATCCATAATAGCATGCTGCATTTCATGAGCTAGAGTACCGTGCCAAAGTTTTTTGTTTAATGCAGTGTCTGTTGATGCACCTGAGGTTTTACTCCAATCTGATGGCATATAAATCATCGGCATCCCCGCCACACTCGACATCGAAGAAATAAATGCCCCCGTCACACCGGCGGTAACGACACTTTGTGGCCACTTATCACCATCGCCAACATCAATGACCACTATAACCGGCTTGAACGTAAAGCCTGAAGATGCGGCCGTAAACTGATCTTTATAAATGACGTCCTTATAGCGCTTCATAATGCCTTTAACGCTTGTTTCAATTTCAGTTTTACTGCCGGCAGTTTCCGGAGTGGAGAGATAAACAATGCAGTAATCACTTGCACTCACAACCGAACCTTCCGCTGAAGGGATGAGCACACTACTATCGGTAGTTGGATCATCCGTATCAGGGACCACAACACGGCCACCTCCCGCCGGACAATCACCTGTTAGGGTCGTCGTAAGCTGAGAGTGACTTCGGCGTTTCTTTACAGCATTTCGAAATGTCTCTTCAATTGTCAGTTCAGAGTCTATATTGAACGAAGTCTTGTTAGACATCGCGTACATATCAAGCTTACGGGCTACAGACCAAAACCACTCGCCTTGGTCTTCCCCTAACTTAGGATCAAACCGATTAAGCAGAGATCTTCGGCTATGATCGAAGCTTATATCATCCATCTCAGGCTCTAGCACACTATCTCTTAACCTCAACGCACCACCGGCAGAGGTAACCGTAAACGTCAATTGATCTGTCGTCGCACCTTTTATCGTCGCGGGATCACCCAATGCAAACGGCATAATTACGTACGCAGATCCCTTAATTGCCTCAGAAAAATCTAATGATACTTCTGCACTGCCACTCGGAGCTTTATAAACGGCTGCATCTGCAGTTACTTTAGTCGCAGTTCCGGAGACTCCCTCAATTTCCTCTATCCCGGACGATGGCGACTGACTAGACTTCTCCGTGTCCCCATCATCTTCCTTTTCTTTGCCACAAGCACCCACCATTAAAGTTAAAGCCAGCACCGTACCAGGCAAGATCCTCACAAGTTACCTCCTAATTGGACGTCATGAGTCGTTGCCTAATAGATTATCGTCCTTAAGCGTTAAGCACAAGTGCCTCAAGGAGTGGTTTCTGGTTTAGGTGACTGCTGCGGTACAGGAATTTCCATACTTCCAGGCTGAGGCATGCCAGTGGCTGTCTGTGCGACTGCAGCCACCATCTGACCCGGCTTAGTAAAGCCATTATCGCCGACTGCAGTTACGTCAGTCAACCCGACTTTACCTACATCGGTAAAGAATGATCCACCGCCTTCATGCAAGTCAACTCCTGTAACTTTAACTGTACTTACTATATTTGCATCTACAGGCTGTCCTTTATCATCTGCAGCAACTACATCAAACGTGTAGATCCCATCCTGAAGGGGTTTACCGTCTACCCCTTTCCCACTCCAATCAAGCTTATTATCCCCAGCGGCCATAAGTCCTAACTCAGCCTGAGCTTTAACCACGCCTGCCCCGTCACGAATTTCCAGAGTTGTTTTTGTGGATGGGGTTTTGAGGTGGACGACAGCGTTTGACGTCATTTTGCCACCAGCTATGCTCAATTTGCCGTTATCAAGCTGAACTTCTTTGCCAACGAATGAAACTAAGCCAACGGCCCGGCCTAGGTTCGCATCAGTTTGAATTTTTTCGAGATTTTTATTAACGTTCATCATCTGCTCTAATCCATGGAACTGCGCAAGCTGCGCCGCCATTTCCGCACTATCATCAGGGTTAAGTGGGTCTTGATTTCTCATCTGCGTTACAAACAACTTTAAAAAGGCTTCTTTATCAAGCTGGTTCTGAGGCTTTCTTAAGTTTTCTTGATTAATCTTTGCCGCCATCATATTTGAGAATTCTTCATCTGACTTCGCGAGATGAAGGCCGTTCCCATTTTTTTGCGCTTCGCGGGTTCTTGCCATTTCGTCATTTGAATTTAACATCAGGTCTTTAAATTGAACCTTCGGTGTAGCATTCGCATCAACCGCTGGTCCATTCGGATTATTAACTTTGGCATCACTAAAATCACGAGTCGATGGTGATTCAAATGGCTTAAATTTTGCTTGAAATCCCGCGTCCATATAAAACTACCTTTCTTAAATTCTTACTGTAATTCTTCCTGGCGCCGAAATAATCGGGGTCGATTTGAGCGACTGTGCGATCGGTTCAGGCAGAATAGAAACAGCTTTTTTGGGACTATTAGTGAACTGCGCTAAAAACTCTTGGGCCTCTCTCTGCCCCTGTTTTTGCTCCGCAAACCCCGCAAACTGCTGCTGCGGACTTCCCGACCTATTCTGATCAAAGCCCGCAACACCCACATCAACTTTTCCAAGTTGAACACTTTGTGATGTAAGCGCTCCGCCCAGACCAGTTAAATCGTTCAGCAAAGTATCTTTTGCCCTCTCAGAACTAGCCACGATTCTTAGATCTACTCTGTCGTTTTCCATACGAATAGCCATAGTAATAGGCCCAAGCTCAGGACTCTTTATCTCTATTTTTGCAACTCCGCCTCCCTGAGTCGTTAGATAGCTTACCTGATCTTGAATTCGATTTATGAGTTCTTGTCGATGGGCTGGAGAAATATTATGTGACTGGTTGGGAGCCGCGATTTCAAACTTGCTAGAACTTCCGAACTTAAATTCACTTGCAACTTTAGCACCATTCACTGGTGTGTCTTCACGATTTTTTGCTGAATCTTCACGAGTGCCTTCTTTATCACTGTCTTTAGAATTCCGTTGCTCACCAGCTTCGGGCTGCGTTACTAATAAAACATCGGACACCTTCGCTGGCGATGATATATCGGCAGCATCCTTTAGGGTGCCTTTAACTTCAAATTCTGGAATTTCCGCTTTTGGATTAACCTGAAGATCTGGCTTCGCGGGAAGCAATTCCGATTTATCCGCGATTTGAGGGACCACAACCGCAAAAGGGTCAAACCTACTACCAAGAAGAGTCTCAGTTGTTGAACGTGTCGTTACAGGCTCAAGCTCCACATTTTTTTCGATCAAAGCTCCCATAGCTTCATAAGGATCATAGCTTAGTTTGACAGCCCCTTCGCGACTGACGGGTTCGTTATTTGACATGGCCTCTTCACCAGAACGCTTAACCTCGACTCCTTCTTGATAAATAGGAACATACTGAGAATTTGTCAATTTCGTGACGCCTTCCTCAAATTTCGGCAAATTCCTCTCACTTAAAAACTTGGGCCCCCCCGCAAGCATAATAGCCTCAGGCGGAACACCAAATTTTTCGGCCAGCTCCTCAATTTCTGGTAGGGTTAGTAAAGGCTCATCCCCCATTATTTCAGGAATGATTAGATTATTCTGCTGTGGAATCGCCAAGAAACTTGTGGGGTCAAACTGAGCATGCGCTACAGTTGACTTTTGTGGAGCCTGACCCTTAACAGGAGTTGATGCCGAGATGACAGGAACCTCAGGCGAATCGGGGACCTTCGTTTTTACTCCCATAGGAGTTGGTACCGCTTCTGTCGGCAGTCCTGCAGGAATGTCTTTGGGTTTCTCACCGGGAATTCCAGCCATTCTGGTTGGATCTTTCTCAAAAGACTTTGCCCGAGCCAAGTAACCAGAAACACCTTCAACTAATACATTATCCTTTAGGACTTTTAACTCCGCGCTAATCCGCTGCGGATCTACTCCTATTGCCTTGAAAAAATCTGCGGCTGTCACGACTGTAGCTGGATCAAATCCCTGACTAACAGCGGTTTGCAAAATTTGTTCAGGCAACCCCAAGTCCGCAACCAGATCTCCAACCGCCATGGGTTTATTTAGAAAAGCTTGCATATCAGTTGCAGAGAAGGCCGCTTCAATAAACTTATTTTCTGTTACCAAACTTGGAACAAGATCACTAGAAACGTTTTCTAAGTGCCCCGTCAAGAAGGCTACTATAGGCGTGGCGTCGACAGCTGCCTTATTTTGCGAGGCCACTCTTCGAATTGGGGCAAGACTAGCTTTTGTTTTAGCCTTTTCACCTTGCTGCTTATTAGCTTCAGTGGTGTCTGTCTCATTTGTTTGATCTGTTTGCTTAACGGATTTGCTTTCAGTTTTTCTCTCATCAACAGCCAACTCTTCCGCAAAGCTACGGCTTGATTTTTGGTCAGATTTGGAATCTGGAGCTTTTTGCTCTCTATTTCCTAAACTTGCCCTTACAGGTTCAGCTGGCTTTGGAGGCATTACCATGGGCGGCTGTGATTTAATTTCAGTTGCCACTAAAGTTCTCCCAAGATGATCCGATAGGTTTAGATAAGGTGAGATCAACATTGTTAAGCACAATCTGTGCCATCCTTCCTATATCGTATTTGTGGGGAGTTACGTCGCTGTCCAGTTACCTAGCTAGGCATTTTGCTCCAACCGAACGGCAAAGATTGCCTGGGCGTGCCCCTAAAGAAGATTCTTAATCCGTCCGATACGGATTGAAACAATTTAACGAGAAACTATATGGCCCACCCGAAAAAAAACTCTTCCTTGAAATCCTCAAGTCATCCCGTCTCAATACTTATCTGTGATGATGATGAAGGTATGCGCGATACACTCAAAGCCATGCTCGATCATATGATCCCCAATTCTAGATTTTTTACAACCTCAAGCTCGGCAGAAGGCATCGACATCGTTAAATCCCGAAACCTCGATATTGTTATTTCTGACTTGCATTTAAGTCCAACCGACTCGGGAGAAAAGCTCGCAGAGCTCGCAGGATCGTTAGGACTTTTATCAATTCTTTTGACTGGAGATGTCGCATCTGCAACTCGTCATCAAAATCTTTCAAAGAATGGTGTTTATATTTTGGCTAAGCCAGTAAGCTTAGCGGAATTATCTTCAGCTGTGGCTAGCGTGCGGAAGATTGCTTCATAAGCCAGGATTCCACTTCGTGGGTTAATTCTTTGGCAAAATCAAGTTCGAGTTCATGCCCCCCACCATGAATGACAACGAGTGAAGCATTAGGCAAAAGCTGGTGAATGACATGGCTATTTTTATGAGGCACAAATTGGTCGTTTGTCCCATAGATGATCAAAGTTGGTACTTGCAACTTTACTAATTTTTTACGCACATAAAACCGTGAAGCCGCACCTAATTGTTTTAAAATCTCCCGAACGTACAAACCCTCACGCGCTGCAATGCTCTTAAACTGGGAAGCGACCTCTCGCTGCCTTTGCTCAGATAAGGACGATCCCGATAAAATCACTGATAGCGTATCATGAACCGCACCTGATCTTTTTAAAAGGCTTCTGACTAAGAGAAAAAATGCTCGCGGAGTTAACCTCGGTACCCTAGAACCCGCAATGCTGGAATTCATCACAATAAGTGACTTACAGCGACTTGGATACGTCATACCAAATGCTAAAGCCACCATTCCACCAAGCGACACCCCCATAATATGGGCTTTAGCTACACCTAAATAGTCTAAAATAGGAGCGATATCTTTTGCATAATCAAAGATTGAGTCGCGCCAACGAAGTTGCTTGGAAGATCCGCCCATCCCTCGCAAATCAAGACTGATAACCGGTCTTACTTTGGCCAGAAGTTCATCAAATTCAAGCCAATGTGACTTTGAACGCCCCAGTCCCTTTAAGAGAATTATAGGATCTCCTTTAGAGAGATCCCCTGAAATTTTAAAGCTGATGCCATTGATCTGATTTAACGTCATTTTTTTTCAAACTTTAGCTCAAGGGATAGTAATTTATCCGCCATTAAACGCAGTTTCTGCTGCAAGTCTTCGATTTGAGTTGCAAGATCTTTCTGCACAACTTCACCCGCTTTACCAGAATTTACGATGATACTGTCGAGCGGCACTTGCTCTTGCAGGGGAAGCCTTGTTCGTAACGCTTCTAATGCAGGAATCACGCCAGGCGCACTAACGCGCTGTAAAGCCCGAGCTGCAGCCAACGCAATATTTTTATCCTCATCCCGCAACAAAACTATGAGAGCTTCGGCAATGGCGGCATGTTGAGCTTTAGTAGTATAGGGAGCTAAAGCTCCGAGCCCCTGAATAACTCCTGCACGAGCACGGTAAGGAATTTTTCCTAGCTTAGAGTGTGAAATGAGCCAAGGAGTTAATTCCCCATCACGAAGCCTCCCAAGAGCAGATAATGCCGCACTTTGTGCAAAACCGTATTTAGGTTCCGACTGAGACGCTGCTTTCATAAGAATGGTATGAGCATCAGCTCCTCCTTGCGCCGCTAAAGCTGTATAGAGTGCCGCAAGCGCCCAATGACCTAAACCGCTGCTAGTTAGCCGTTTTTTAAGTGCATCATAAATCAAAGAAGACTTTAACTCTCCAGCCGCCACAATAAGCTTATGAAGGACCATGGGATCAGCCTCATTCCCCAGTAACTCCACAAAACCCAGTTCTGCCTCACGCGACTGGGTCTGCAAGAGGGCTTTAGCCATCTCGCGTCGAACACCCCAGAACGGCTCTTTTTTATAGGCTTCAATGACGTCATTGATTTGCTTTGATTTGCCGGATTTGCACATGACCTGTGCCGCATGAATCCTCAATGTGACAGTAGGTCCATGTTTTAACTGATTTAGTAACTGCGTCGGTGAGGGTTCAAAATCTAGTTTATGAGGAAATTGCCACTCAGGATCAAAATGAACTTGCTCAGGCTCTTTCTCTAATAGAACTTCAAAAGTATGTTTGTGTTCCCTTAGCTGAACAGGACGCACATAGTGCTTACCCTCAATAGTCCAGCCAATAGCTGTGTTTACGGAGAACGGCTGAATTCCTTTTGCTACATCCACATGGGTTTGCTCTATGGTGAACACGCCCTTTTTATCCTTAGTGTCAAAGGAAAAACCAACTTTAATTTTTGGATAAACGGGTTGTTCAATCCATTGATCAAACCACTTCTGCAGAGAACGGCCAGACACCTTTTCTAATACACGCCTAAAATCAGAAGTTTCAACAACCTCACCACTAAAGGCCTCTAAATATGTCTTTACCCCTGCCCAAAATGTCTCATCGCCTAGCTCTTTTCTCAAATTATGAAGACGACATGCACCACCCTGGTAAAGATGGCGATCGTACATTTGCCAAGACGATGTAAATGTTCGCGTTAATATCGGACGAATATAAGAATTATCAGCTTCATCGAAATAAGCCTGAGCGTTACAGTATAAGTCGTAAAGCTGCTCCTCTCGACCTTTTTTATGTTCGAGCCAACAAGACTCCAT
>JACCDO011632150.1_pt1 | contig 17540 bp, 8 predicted proteins | sample 7446101 | NCBI WGS metagenome assembly JACCDO01 (sample SAMN15323440, study PRJNA562643) | freshwater metagenome | isolation source: river surface water | place: USA:Blue River Watershed | collected 2017-08-16 | reverse complement strand
GAGTGGGATTGAACTCCCCACCGCAGGATCGCCATCGCCCACACCGGGGACTTGAACTATAGTGCCCCTAGGCGTGTCTTCTTGAACAGAATTATCATTTGGTGTGGAGTCGGCAGTGGTTAAGCCTGTGGGAGCACTAGGATTTTGAAATAGTGTTTGTTGAATCGCCGGTGACGTCAGCAAATTTGTTTGCTCAGAAACAGGTCTTTGCATGATATCAGTCCGAATTGTGGTAGGCATGGATAGAAGCGTACTTTGCTGTAATGAGGGCTTCTGCAAAATGATAGTTTGCGTCGATGAAGGCATGCTACCAAGCATTATGGCCTGTTGTTGAGTGGGCAGGAGAGGAACCATAGTTCCTTGCGGTATGGGTATGTTAATAGGATTTTTCGGGACAATGATCTGTTCGCCTGCGCCATAATTTGCTATAGTGAGATCGGTAGGTATTGCGCCGGAGTCTGGGCCCTGTAAATAAGCATCATTTGGTATTGTCAGGAGTGGATTATCTGTTGAATCTTTACACTTCTTAGGGATCTTGTAATTATGTGTTGTAGGGATATCGTAGAATTCTTTGCTATTTATCTGATCTAGAAACTGGTTATAGAAGGGTGTGTATCCATATCGTGATTGTCTGTTTTCCACCTGCAAATTTCTTGGTACAGCATATTTTTCAGCATTTCCTGATACAGATAGTTTAGAAAATATTAAAAAAACGCATATCCATATCATCTTAATAACAGAAAGGCGCCTCTAAATACAAATCCTCGATTCGCAGGCGAGAAATTTGAGCAATATGAACATTTAATAATTCGGATCAAAATTTGTTAAGGGCGGGTTAGGGCAGGTTGACCGTCGTGTGACAAAAGCTTTTGTCAGGATTTTATGTGTTGGCATTTTGGGCTGCTTCTCTCACTTTCTGAACTTCCGCGTCTGTAATCTACAGGAAAAGTAACAGCGAATGTCGCTGAATTAGCAAAAACTCTCTGGATTTTGATTTTTAAAACATGGATTTAGCGGCAGTAGAAGAAGTCATCCATTTGGCCCAGTTGAGCGGCGATGAGCGGAAGATTGCCGCTACGAGAATGTTGGATGCATTACGCACATCGGACAATCGCTGGGATGTAGGGCTTCAGCTTTTTTATAAAGCAGGTACGGACACGGCTAAATTCTTTGGTCTTTCCTTAGTACGCGAATACATGGATAGCTCTGTTCCTGTGGAAACACGGAAAACTATACGAGAAGCGATGATGGATTGGGTAAAGACGTATATAATTGTACCAGAAACGCAGGAGAAGGCTGTCGGCATGACTTCGCGTCCACCTGTTTATCTTATTAATAATGTTGTGACCATTGTAACATTGTGCGTGAAGCACGACTTCCCTGAGTTGTGGCCCAGTGCATTCGACGAAATTCTTCAGCTCGGAAAAAGTTGTGTTAGCGGGCTTGATTTCACTGTGCGCATTCTCTCTGATTTAGACGTGGAAGTGGTAACTTCATTTGCAGACGGAGGCACAGCAGTTTCCTCTGCCGCTCCAACAGAGCTGTCGACCTCTGCACGCAGGCATAAAGATGAGCTACTGCACAATATGGCTATCAAGGATGCAATGCGCGCAGGAGACATCACACGCAATATTGTGCATCTCTTATGTAATTCCGCTGTTTATTTGCGTAGCAATGCAGTTATGCAGCAAAGACATGGTCGAGGTACCTGCAATGCGCTGAGTCGACGTTGTTTGAGATGTATGTCCCTTTTTATCGGCTGGATCGATGTTAACTTGGTTATTTCGGAAACGCTCACCACTCTCTATCAATCTCTTCAGGATGGAGTCCTTTGTGCTCCGGCACTTGCGTGCTTATATGAGCTCGTCAAGAAGGGCATGGATCCCCTCGTCAAAGTGCATCTCATCAACTCCATCGGTGTAGTGCCAATGCTTGCTCGAGTGCCTCTCGGCATCATTGATCCCACAGAGGCCAATTTCGCTGAAGATGAAGACGAAGACAAGCATGTGTATGAGCTGGGCATGGCTATCGACATGATAACCTTGGAGTTGTTGGGTGTGTGGACAAAATTCGAAGATCTAGTTCTTGGGGATGCCAAGGGAAATGCTCCAAAATCCACTGGATTGGGAGAAGAAGTTACCAGAATACGTGAATTGGCTCCTATTGTGGCGGGTATGCTGCACAGTGTCGTTCCGCTACTTATACAGATATTTGCTACGGACGATAATGAAACCGCGAACACTGTTTTGCCTGCGCTTGGCAAGTTAGTAGGAGTGTTGAAGGTACAACAAGCAAACCAGGAGCGTCTACCTGCAGCTATTGCTGCATTTATGGCAACGCAGGCAAGTGCCGCAACCTCGCCAAGTAATAGTGCTGAAAACGCGGCGATGCATGCCGTGGCGTATGTACAAATTTTAAATTATTTCCCGTCTATTTTAGGTACTATTTATCGGCAAATACAATATCCTGCAGATTTTGAATATGATGCAAACGATGAAAACGATGCAGAAATCATGGAGGTACGTAAGATGTATGCTGTGCTGCTCTCACGGTTGGCCTATGCGTTGTCGTTTGGCGCAGGGGAATTATTGCATGTCGCTGTCCCCTGTTTTGCTATAACGTTGCCGCTATAATATCTTTCTACAGTTTTTTCTGTTGAAAGGCGTCTCTGTTGAGTATAGGAAAGGTTTTCAAGGCCCTCCTGACAATTAAAGGGTCGCATATTATGTACCTCAATATCTGTATGATGAACCTTTTACTAACTCATTTTCTTATTTGATTTGACCATTTCATTTGCTTTCTATTACAGGCTAAAAAGGCTATCCGAAAAGTATTTGTCAATTGCTGTAGAATTCATCCCGGGCCGTGTCTGGAATTAATTCAGGCGGTGTTCCAGTCACTCCCATCGCCCATCTCAACTGGTAAGTACTTTTTCAAAGAATGCATTATATTGATGCTTTAAGAATAATATTTAGAACCCGCCGGTGCACGTTAGGAACGCTACTGTATGGAGCTTCGCGCTCCAGGCACTAATAGAGCGGTTTCATCAATCAGGCGGAAGAGTGCGAACGTGTCACATGTTGGGGAGTAACGATGTATTTCGTGCACCACAACTTAATTTTATAGCCACATAATGGCATCATTTGATGTATCAATTTGGCTTCATGTACACGAAACATTGTATTACTTTGAATGAACCGCTCTGCATAAAGTCTAACGGCTCTTTCGTCACTTTCTTCTCGCAAACAGCTCCTGTTGCCCCTCTAGAAGCTGCAATTCAGCTAGCGTATGCATTTGCAGAGTGTGGACCACAATATACCACAGCTCATGTAGAACAAGGTGCATTTCCTGCGCTGATTAATGCACTGCATAGCACCGATATCGCCCAACACCCACATGCTTATGTGCTTCTGGCTTACTTCGATACGACTGTCCGATATTTGCGTCTAGCGAGCTTGCAAAGCCTTGATCGCATTGCATCTATGTTGACAGGTTGTCATGGGCTTCGTCATGCTGATCTGCAAGTCCGCTGCCGAGCAGCCTATTCTCTGCTACGGATCACAGAGAGTTTAGAACCTAAGGCGTTCTTGTTACTTTCACACGTCAACAAGTTTGCAGATATTATTTTACATACAGGATCCTTTCTTGGATTCGGAAATAATGTGAAGCCACAGCTTCAACAGTCATTATTGACTGAATCGGCAGAGCTGCATCTTTTAGAAGCGACGAGTCTTATCACGCGACCCAAGCCATTGGCTGCATTAACATCAGTGGTGCCCCACAGGGAATGGGACAAGGCCTCGTATGTTTCTGGTACACAGGAGGAGCAAGAAGAGCAGCAAAGGCAGCTGCAACAACGGCAACTTGCAGTGCTGCATGAACTTAGTAGTGTACTCGTAAAGCAGGTACAGACTTTTTTGTCGCACAAGGACATTAACCGCTTTGCTTCTGAAATCGCCGAAGCAACAGCACATAAGATCTCTTGTTTGGCGTCATTAGCAAAGGGTCTAACATCTCGCTCACTAGCAGAGCATTCTTCTATGTTTGAACATGCAGCGATGGTAGTAGTCGCAGCGTGCAATTCGTTGGGTGGCCATGCGGTGGTGCGTGCCAAAACCGTTATTTTCTTGCATCGTATGGTGGCCATGCTCGGTTCGGACGTCTTAAAGTTGCTAGGGCATATGTATCCTGCACTTTTGCAGCACAGTGATAGCACAGATACTGATCATGTCGTGCAGGTGTTGAACCAAGTTATGGTAGAGTTCCAGTCACAGTCGAGACCACTGATAGATGCAGTGTTCGGCATAACTTGTGATAAGTTTGAAGATCTTTTGCAGCGGTTTGAAACTGCGCAGATGGAAAATAGGTGGTTTGCTGAGCAATCAAGTCGGTCAGCTTTAGCAGGTTTGGGAATCGCTGCAGATGGGAACCGAGAACCCATTGCAGAGGCGCCGCACATCGATCTCGAGCGTGCAACTTTGCAACGCCAGTATGTAGTCTTCTTGCAGCATGTAGTGACACAAAACTCCGAAGTTGTTTTACTGTCTCCAGCCAACCAGCATCGTCTAGAAGGTGTCTTGGCTCACCTGTTGGGCGCGATTCGCGGACAGGGCATCAAAGTGATTTTACCAACTTCGCCTTCCAATGGCAGTTTATCGCCCAATGCTCGCAATAAAACGAGTGAAATGCCCCGTATCTCTATACAAGCCAGTTTACCAATGCGTAAATGTGCAATTGCAGCATTGATAGGCTTATGTAAGGCCTGGGAGCCAGCTGCTCTGCAGGACACCCAACGTGCACCAACGTTACCCCTTCAACTGGTTCATGCCTTTCGTAATTTTATGTTTGACAAAGCGTTGCCTCTTTGCTTAGGAGGGATGGTTACGGGATATAGCCTAGATAGTTGGTCGCAAGGGAACTCTAATAGCAGCACAGGTTCCAGCTCGTCCAGCTTCGGAAACAGCCTTCAGCGTTGTGAAGTGCCTGGACTGCGGCTAAATCTTGCAGATGCACAGACGCAGAATATTGTATTAGAAGTAGGCAGCTTGTTGCATACTGCTACCCAGGCCTATGGGAAAGAGCACATGGTTGGATACCTGCAGCAAGCTCTACCTTTGTTTGGTTGGGGCGCCAACTCCACACAAGCTTTGTTGAATCTCATTATGGACTCCGGTCTTAACGGCATAAGCACCGCCGCACAACTCATGCCATTTAAAGAGCATTTTAAAAAGATTTTCAGGTCATGTACAAATTGAAAAGATTATGCTAACATAAGTATAAGTATGAATACATTACATTCTAGAATGTTTGTATATTTTGATTTCTCATCGAGTCATCAAGCGGTAAGCAACCAACGCACAGGCCCCGTCTCGTTCATAAATAGTAGCGTTACTCAACAATATACACGTATCTCGTTTAGTAAAGCTTCATATTAGCGCCTTCCACATCAACTTGACATGCAGGCATAAGTTCTGTCAGCTTAGCCAACAAATCTTGATCTACATTAAGTGTGTGTCGTCCGCTCAGGTTACGAGCAGCGAGCATGCGCAGCCCACGTATTCTAAGGATTGCGAGTGGTCCCAAGCCCTTCTTTAAACGACGCTCAATAGCTCCGAGTATCGCATGAACCAGTGCTAATGCCTGTATCGGCTTTGACCTAGAACAACAATGCGATACATCCAGCAACTTCAGCGCCGGAGTTGCTACCATTAATTCCGAGAGAAACATCTCCACAGAAGATACTGATAGTGCACTGACACTACCTATTGGGCCAGAAGGCAAAAGTAAAGCTTCACTATGATTATCAAAAAGATCATTACCTCGTAGATCTAGCTCTTCCAAATATGGTAACTGAACGTGGCTTGTCTTCGCTTCATCGGTAATCATGGATCCAGCCTTTTCCCCTGCAATGCGGTTGGCCTCTAAGATTCGTCTCGCCTCTTCAGCTAAACAAGTAGCACACACACGCAGTTCGTAAGAATCCAAAGCTGCTGATTCTGCGACTATTTTTCTACCGAAATATAAGAACTCATGGAGCAATGTGCCTGTCAGTGTCGTAAGGCTGAGGTTGATGTCTGCAACTGTTCCTGGTCCATGCTCCGTAGATGCACTATTTGCTGGACCAAGTAAAGATATCTCACGGAAAAGCATATCCACAGTTACTTCTTGTTGTATTAGCGTATCTCGAAGATTGCTTAAATCGAGCAGCGGGAACGCAGCACTAGCAGTGGAGGTCATTCGCGCTGACACAAAGCGCTCTAAAATTGGCATACTAGGTACAACCGGAGAGACACGGCGAGCTGTATTCCTGAGTTCATGTTGCTCGAAATTATCTCTTGATATGTCAAACTCATCGGAGTTGATGAAACGCTGGGCCTGTTGGCTCTGTGTGACAGAGACCGTCTGTGCGACACTCCACAGTAGACCTTGCACTATTGCGTCTTCTTCGCACTGCACCAATAATGGACGCTTTGCATCTGCTGGCATTGGTACAAGTGAACCGTAACCGTGGGGTGCTGAATCTTCATATGACGTGCGCACGGATCTTGGCAGCAATGGCAGTGGTTCTTGCGTCCCATTGGCGTTGAAAAGACTCCACACACGGCGATACACTTCTTCCATCACTTCGGTAGCCCCGATGCACAAAGGGGACTCATTTTGGCCTTCTTTCTCTTCCAAACTTGTAGCCCATCCTCCCCAAGATACGGATATTGACATTTGTCGGCCGTGCACAGCGCCCGTCGTCTGTTGCATGATGCGCACAAGGGACGCAGGAACCAGTACAATGACGTTGATGGTCTTCTGTAAAGGAGCAGGAAGTCCAGGATGCATTGTGATAACTGCACGACTTTTGTGTCCTAAAAGAGTTGCCAGTTCAGAATCAAAATTGGCGTTTTGTGACGATTTGAGGGTTTTCTGTCCTTCGTGCTGTTCCCCCGCAGCTGTCGTCTCCATCTTGCTTTCGTCCTCGTCACTATCAGCATTTCGAGAATGAGCAGTTGTCAAAAGGCTCTGTGCACCATATGCCCTTTTTATATCATCCAGAGATATCGCTTTCATGCTAAAATCGTCTTCTGCTGCGCGGCGTCTGCGTTCCTCTCGCAAGGCTTTGTCCGCTTGCTCTCTGCGCTCTGACACTTGATTCTCCACATCTTCATCGGTGACAATCACATTGCGGCGGCGGCTGTCTGCTATATTCAGTAAGGCAGTAACGGGTTTTGCGCTGTTAGACACCTGCAATCCTGCATTAGAGAGCATCTGTACAGGGTCCTCCAAAACCGTACTCAGCGCATCCTCGCGAGACACCTTTTGAGCTCCCGCTCGAGTCCAATTGAGGTTGGGTGTAGACAAGCCTTCCCGCAAAATAATGCAAAGCCTTTCGCCCATATGGTGATTATCTTTGCTGCTAAGTTCAAATGTAAGTTGTGCTGGAGAAGGTTGAAGTGATAACAGTGCGGATCGAAGGCTCTCGCCGCATTTATCCATTGTGGATATGATACGCTCTAGTGCGTCGCCAACTTGGTCACAGCGATCTGCATGTGAATCTAATAGATCTTCAAGAGACGCTTTGCTTCCAATACTTCCTCTGACGCGCTCAAGTTCATAGCGCCAACCGTCCACAGAACATGCGGATAGGTTTGCGCTTTTGTACCATTTGTTCTGTTCTCCACGAGAATGCAAGAAGTCTTTATGCTCCGTGATATGATATTGGCGCGTGATTTCGCCCTTTAGTAATGTCATGGCTTCGTCTTTGCATCCTAAAAAATTTGTAAACCACTGTGCGATGAAATGCTTCAAATAGCGTGCACGATCTGCATCACTGTTACTGCGTTCATAATAAACACGAATTCTTGTTATTGCAGCATCAGTTTTACTTTGTAGTTGTATACAATACTGCTTGCATTTCTGACTTAGTTTCTCCATGGTTACAACTATCATGCCCAGTCGATCCACGGCAGCCTTTCTGGCAGCCTTGATCGCATTCTTATCGGACATGATAGACGCCAAGGTTTTTATTAATATGATCCATATTAAATGCAGATTTCAGGAAAAGGGTTTAAGATTCTTTTTTGGCTTCTTAAAATTTTAAGAAGTGTTCGTGTGTTCAGAAGATCGTATGATACCTAGGATGATATCTAGGATTTTGTAAGGATCAAAATCTTTCATCTGATCCCATAGTTTAGAACATGGCTGATCACGGTTGGCTCTCCATAGCCATGGAGGAGCTATTTCGAGAGGATGGCTTATGTGTCATGGCGCGAGGATGTGGAATTCACAAATTACTAGCTAAATTCGTTCAGTATTACTCATATGGTACACCCGAGACTCATTTGTCTCAAGAAGAGTCGAAAAAGCTTGTTTTTGTTCTAAATCTTGCTGGACAGGAGCAAGTTATATTAGATCATTTGCTTGCCGATGGTATCCCTCCCCATCGGCTTCCTCGCATCATCACTTCAGAAAACGTTACCGCCCAAGAGCGATCCGATCTTTTTGCCCGTGGCGGATGCTTTATAATAACTTCACGACTTCTTATCGTGGATCTTCTCGATCACAAAGTTTCAGTGGAATCAATTCTTGGTATGCTGGTGGCGAATGCTCATCGTGTGACAGAAAATAGCCTTGAGACCTTTATATTGCGCGTTTATAGAGAAAGGCATACTGCTGGTTTTATCAAGGCGTTTTCTGAGGACCCTGAAGGGCTAACCGGCTCATTTGCGAAAGTGGACCGGACGATGAAGATGTTGTGGCTTAAGAAGCTTTATCTCTGGCCGCGATTTCATGAAGCTATCGTGCGTCCACTGGATAGTAGCCAACCCGAAGTGATTGAAATTTTGCAGCCTCTAAGTGATAGCATGAAAACCACACAAAGTGCGTTACTGGTGGCTTTGAGCACCACCATCAACGAGTTGCGTCGAGCTGCACCAACTTTGGAGACGGGCTACATGACACTGGAGAATGGATTATTTTCCTCTTTTGATCACATTGTGCGATCACAGCTAGAACCAGAATGGCATAGGCTAAGTCCTAGAACAAAGCAACTTGTATCCGATTTGCGTAGTTTGCGTGGATTACTTGATTATCTCATACGGTACGACTCTCTGACCTTTTATTATCATTTATTAAGGTTGCAAGCGGACTCTCTCGCTCGTGACTCATTTTCCCCTTCATTATGGCTCTCATCAGATGCGGCAGAAGTCGTTTTTAGCACTTCTCGCGAGCGCGTGTTTCGGATAGTGTCTCGGCCCACACTGTCCGCGCCTGCCAAAATGGAAGGCTCGCAAAGTCTGGCTGCTGCACACCTGGCTGCTCAGATCGACCTAGCCACAGTGATGAAACCTGCCATGGAATGTCCGCCAAAGTGGAATTTGCTAATTAATACCGTTCTTAAAGAAGTCAAAGAAGCATATCTCTCTCGTAAGAGAGAACTGCAGGAGTTTAAAGCTCGTTCCGGGATGAAGCAAAAGCCTTTGCCGACATCTGCCGCACCAAATGAAGACATAAGCCAAGTTCGAGGTGCATATTTAGCAGATAGCAATACCAAGGAAACAGAAGATGACGAAGATGCATATGAAGAGCCACTCAATGGTCGTGTTCTACTTCTGTTCAAAGACGAAGATACCCTTATTCGTGTGCGTGACTGTCTTGTGCATGGCCCACAGCACATACTTGATGAGCGCTACAGATGGTTTATCGGCCAGTCAGCAGCAGAAATACTTGGTCGTATGCAATCAGGTAACAGGAGTGCCTCAAATAGCGATAAGAGCAGACCGCGCGGCGCGCACGAAGAGGTGAGCGGTGCTCCCAACTGTCCGCCGTATGGAAAACATTCGTCGACGTCTGAAGGAATGCCTCCATTAGACCTGTTTTCACAGCTTCCAGGTGTGACACGCACTCAATTGGATGCACTTAGTGTAGAGAATCGCATGATGTTGGTTGAGCATGCAGCCTTGATGTTAGAACACGGTGCAGAAGGAATGAAACCTGCGATGAAAGGCAATGCTAATCACAGTCTAAAGCTAGGCAAGAGAAAGGCAGCTTATCCTGCACAAATGGCTGCTCCTATTCGGAAGGCCATTAAAGTGCATGCTTCTGCAAGTATTGTTAGACATGATGATGGACATGACTCTGATGGAAGCGCTGACAGCGACGCCCTTTGTGGTCATTCGATCAGCGAGGAGCTACATTTGCAGTTACTGACCCATCAGCAAGCTCATGATCGTGCTGATCTTTTAGGGGATGTAGACCCCTTTGCTGTGATATTGTATGATCCTGATGTGGCACTAGTGCGGCAGCTGGAGGTATTCCAAGCTCAGAAACAACAGCAATATGATGACCGCAGACAGCAGTGGCGCCTGAGCGGCAGACCTGGACAAACGTATCCCTTGCAACAGCGCACTAAAGTGTATTTTTTGATGTATAACACCAGCGTAGAAGAGCATCGTTATGTCGGCGCTCTGGCCCGCGAAAAGAAAGCTTTCGAGTCTCTCGTGGTGAGCAAGGGAAAAATGGCGGTGTGCTTGCCGGACTTACCACAGGATCTCCTGGCTCTTCGCGCAGCAGACCATACTTATAGTGTAGATTCTCGCACTGTTAATCGAGGCGTGCATGCTGCTGCAGGAAATGTTAAGCAGAAGCGTATCGTGGTCGATGTGCGTGAATTCAGATGCCCTCTACCTTCAATGTTACATGCAACAGGCGTTGCTCTCACCGCCAGAAGCATTACCGTCGGCGACTATGTTCTAGCTCCTGAAATCTGTGTAGAAAGAAAGAGTGTTTCAGATCTCATCGGCTCGCTGCAAAGTGGGCGGCTGTATAACCAAGCGGAAAGCATGTGCCGTTACTACAACCATCCATGTTTATTAATCGAGTTTTCGGAACAGCAAAACTTTTCGTTTCATAGCTCTGATGAGCTGACTGATGATATCCGCACAGATGCCATTCAGACACGATTAGCAACGTTAGCTTTAGCATTTCCAAGCCTCCGTTTCCTCTGGGCGCGCAGTCCGCATTGTACTCCAGACATCTTCCGGTCCGTGATGGCCGGGCATGAGCCAGTAGATGAGACTAAGGCACTCGTCGTAGGATCTGCAGGTGCTGCCGATGGCACAGTTGGAGTAGGAGGAACCGGAGTGAATATCGATGAGCAAGAAGCGCGCACAGCATCCTATGAAATGCTTTTAGCCCTCCCAGGTATCAACACACATAACATCAGAGCAGTACTGGAAGAAGTAGAGAGCCTTGCAGATTTGGCCTGTCGCACAGAGCTTAACCTTGCTGGTATCATTGGTGTGGCCAATGCAAAAGCTTTGTTTGCTTTTCTACATCAGAAAAAAGTGTATTAATTGTTTCATTGTGCATTTATAAGAAGACGCAAAAAAATCAGTGAAGGTTAGGGTTTGTGTGTCGATTGTTTCATAAATAAATTCTAGTGTGTTTTTCGCTTTCTTCGTTTATAACCACTTCCCAGAAGCTAAAGAAGAAAGGAGATGAAGAGAGAGAATAGTAAATGTTATAGTTGGCATGAATACATATGACGTGTCCGCAGAATGTATCGGAAATGACTCATTAGTTCGGTTAGGGTTAGATCACAAGAGATATCAACACATTTGGGATGTGAGATGTTCATGCTGCCATACGTGGCAATCTAATATAAGATATATGTGTCTACCTACCTCTTAATAGTTACTAGTGTTAATAGTTAATAGTGTGTGTGTCATCTCTTGTAAGCTTTAGTACTTCAACTTTTGATTACATTACATCTAGATTGGTTACATCTAAAGATTGGTTATAGTAAAGACGGTACCATAATGATTGCTGTGGAGGAGCAAAGGACATAATGAAAATGTCCAAATGTATCATCAAAGACCGAATGTTGTGTTATAATGTTGTGTTATAATAGTCGTGTTATAGTAGCTGTGCTATAGGCAGCATAAGCAGGTGGGGTATAGTGGGAGAAGCCGTGCAATCCCATTGGATGGCTTCGGGAAGTGTAGTATTAAATCTCCATTTTGTATATATGTCTGCAAGTATGACATGGCGTCTTAAAGACTTGTTTAGTTGGAAGGCAACTCGCTCCGATAAAGAACTCAACTTATGAACTTTTATTTACCCTGTGGCGTTAATTTGCGTGAATTGAGAGAGGTAGCCATTAAAGTTGCACCAGCACCTGAGCGTGCAACAGAACTGGAACCGGTTGCTGCCATGTGTATTCTGATCTGTTCAGCTGCGCTCTCATCGACATAGGAGAAGCCGTCGAATGCGGCATCGTGACCGAAGTACGCCTCACGCACATCCGGGGAAACGGTGGGTAACATACTAGTAAATTCTTCATCAAATTGTGATGTATCTACTGAATGTGAGACTGAAGGTGCCCATGGGGGAATAACTCCCCCTGTGCTGAGCGCCTTCCAGTCAACGTCGGCGAAGAAAGGGTGTTCCTTCAACTCTTCAGCATCGCGTTCCCCCGAACCCAATCGATCCTTTGGGTCGCGAATTAGTAATTTGCTTAACAAATCTTTCGCATTGGCGCTCATAAAAGGAGGAAATGAAATATCCGCTTTCATAATTTTTTCAAACATGGTCTCGCGATTGCGTGAATAGAAGGGGGGTAGCCCAGAGATCATTTCAAATAACAAGGCCCCCAAAGACCACCAATCGACCGCACGTCCATGACCCTGTCTTTTCAGAACTTCTGGGGCAATGTATTCTGGTGTACCACAAAAGCTTGATGCTCCGGAAGAATGCCCACGCACGTTCTCTTTGCTCAAACCAAAGTCAGTCAGACGAATGTTGCCTTTTTCGTCCAAAAGCACATTTTCTGGTTTTAAATCACGATAAATGATACCAAGAGTATGCACGTACTCCAATGCTAAGGTAATCTGAGCAGCGTAAAACTTGGCGCGTTCTTCTGGAAAGCGCCCCATTTTTCCAAGGTGGAAGAATAGTTCGCCGCCTGCGCAGTAGTCCAAAACGAAAAACAATTTGTCGTGCGTCTGAAAAGCCATCGTCAAGCCTACCACATAAGGGTGATGAATGTAGCCTAGAACAGATCTTTCTGTCTTTGTATGCTCTACCTGATTCTTACGGATAATAAATTCCTTTTTCAGCACTTTTAAGGCATGCAGGGTGCCCAGGGATTTGTGGCGAACAAGAAAAACCTTTCCAAACGAACCCTTGCCGATGACCTTGATGATGACGAAGTTTTCCAGATTCACAACTTTCTTCGCGGCAACTTTACTGCTACCTTCCATGACGCTGTCGATCATACCTTCAGCTACTGACCCTGGCCCCTCGTACATGAATTGGCCTTGCACTAAACTTAAGCTTTGAATATCCAATCCATCATCTTCCTCTTGCATTTCACTGCCAGATGTCTTACTAGCATTAATAAGTTTATTCTGCTGGCGCTCTTGTTGTTGGCGCAAATGAGCCTGCATCGAATCTCGGTTACCTTCCCCGCTATGCGCCGCAGAGGAATGTGAATGTCGCATTCCGCTCGCATTTGACGCTTCCACGCTGGAGGTTCTGTCGTACATGGAATCCTCGTCCTCGTCAAAATTGTTCATTCCAAAATCTTCTTCTCCATCACTGCCATTCTTATAGAACATTTCGTCCATGTCCATTTCATCAAACGAGCCATTGCTGGAATGGCGCCAATGCACATCCAAGTGAGGTGGCGGCATATTCGCGTCGACACAAAGGAACTGGTACATAGCTTGTGTTCGAAGAACTAAACTATCAGAGGCTATAATACATGTTCAAATAATGATAAAAAAGATAGAAAATGAAATTAGTAAGATGAAATACTAAGCGAAAATGTATAAATAGAACGAATATTTACAATTTTACTTACCAGCAACTTGGATCCACTTATTCATGGCCAATCGGCACGCCTCCAAATTTTCGGTGCGAAAATCTTGGGCATCAAATAGTGGTAAAGGGGGAATCGTTGGATATAGGTCTTTTAACTGTTCAGCAAGAAGCACAAACTGGTTGTAGCGTCGATATACGGTCCAAGCCTGAAAATTTTCTTGTTGCACGCAAATTACAAGTACGCTATGTGGTTGAGGAGTCGAATTACACACACCGAACCCGGCTACCTCAACTAGCAACGACATCTTGCACAAACAGCTTTTATTGAGTTGTTAAGCGAAAATCAAGATGACTTTAATGAAAAATCTATTTTATTAGCAATATGTACCTCACACAAATTGTATACTGTCGATATTGCTGCACCAATTTTGATAATACCTATTCCTTTTTTACAAAGGACCAGATATTTGATAGGCTGAGAATTGGGCCTGAGGACCGCTGCAGTAGAGCCCCTGGGAGCTTGGTGCTGGGAACCTGGAGCCCCTGTGAGCTTTCCCTAGCCCAAAATTGATAACAAAAAGAAAAACAGAAGCAAATGTATAATTGGTGGTAGCGTCTTCAGGATAAAGGATAAAATTTGGTGTTGTATGTATTAACATGAAGATATATGTTCTCTTTTTGGGGTTCTTGCTGAGCTTTGTAATCCTGAAAACTTCTTCAAGTCTGGAGATTAGTTCACAAAGGCGTAAAGTGTCTGTAATCTCTGATCGTGATGCGCCGCTTAAATTGGATCAGTTGACAAAGCAAGATATCACAGAAGAATTAGACGGTATAATAAAAAAAGAATCGCGTGAGGACGATGATCAGAATCGTGCTGAGAAAGTGACACCGCCAGCTCCGCGCACAGCAACTGGTGGGATTATTAACACTTTAATGATTTTTCTTACATTCATGGCTTTCATTGGTAATGCAGCATTTTTAGTGCATGTTTTCTGGCTAAAAGAAAGAATCGATCATACCCTGGCTCCTCCAAAATCAATTTTACCTTTTAATAATTTTGGTATGGGATAGCTTGGGATAACACCGCCTCCTGATTTACAGAAATTTCTTGTTAAATATTTGACATTCAGCTATATTACATTTGTTAGCATTTGTACATTATTATCAATAGTGAACACATATATAAATTGATATTGCACGTTGAAGCGCACCATTCATTTGTTGCGTCGATTCTCTAGATACCCTCGTAAATAAAGGGAAACTCTTTTAGTAAACCATATGACCACGATCAAACCAAAGTACACCAATATACGGATAAACATCAAGCTCCACTATTTCTAGCCTTGGCCAGAGCGGCCATCCTTTTTTTCTCGTCGATTTTGTCTTGGATTTCTTTTAGCCGTCTAGCCTCCGCTTTTTCTTTTTCTTCCGCTGAAACGGGATAAGGATAAGCTACCCCGCAGTCTGTGATACGCACCTCTTCTGTGGGCATCCCATGGTCAGTTCCGAAAGTGTTTATCCTGCTCAGTGTGCGATAGCTTTCGTCATCGGCAAGGCATCCAAAAACAACGAATTTATTGTCAAATTCGGGTATAGCTTGAAATGTTACTTGAAACAGTGAACCGTTGGTATCTGCACCGCGGTTGCACATTGATAAACATCCCGGACCTGTATGTCTCAAAATAAAATTTTCATCTTGAAACAGGCCACCTTTGTTGTAAATTGAGCGAGAGCAGTTACCACGCTGATCTAAAAGATCGCCAGCTTCCCATAACACGCCTTTGAGAATTCTATGCAAACGGCTATTTGCATAGTGGTAATTAACACCGTCCTGTCCCCAACCAATTTTACCTGTGATCAAGGTCAAAAAGTTGGCACATGCAACAGGAACTAAATCATTGCGTAACTCAAAGTGCAACTTACCCAAGTTTCGCGGAATAGTCACACCACCCCCTCGGCCTCTTCCTCCGCCAAAGCTTTGCACTTCTAACCACACAATCGGGTTTTCACCTCTCTCACCCATCTGTGTTCGATCGTGACCAGGTCTATGCGGCTTGTAAACGGGCGGCAAAGCGTCGTCCAGTTTCAAACCAGCCAAAGGGTCTTTTTCAGTCTTCTCTTCTTCATCAGAACTGTTTTCTTTTTTTTCGAATTTCAAATGTGGCTTTTTTCTTAGACTCATGATATCTGTTTTTCTAGGTGTTGAACAACTCAAAAATCTTCTCTGCGCCACAAATTCCCTTTAGAAACAATATCACGCGAATCGAAATAAGCAGAGTCACTTAATATAAATGGTACAATATGTCGGAAATGCACTTCGCATTCAAATACTGAGATTCTTTTTATAAGGTCTTTGACAAACGAAAGTTGAAGATTAGAAAATAAGGATCGGGTTAGGGTTACCTCTCAATTTGACTAGAGTTGCACTTAATGAGTACCGATAGAAGTTTAGACCGAAATATAAAGTCGATATGAGCACTGCAGAGTCTCAAGTTACTTTTTCAGACCCTACAGACTGGTTGTGGTTGGGGATGTCAGTGTTGTGTGTGCTGGGTGCCGCTTTGGCTGCTGGTTTGACAATGGGACTGCTATCTTTGGACACTTTGAAGCTTAAGATCAAAGTCATGACCGGAACAAAAGAAGAGCGAATGCAAGCACGTGCTCTCTTGCCACTCTTGAAGGACAGGCATTTTCTACTGTGCACGCTTTTAATCTTCAACGCTGCGTGCAATGAGGGTCTACCAATATTTATTGATAATTTGGTTCCTGCTTGGCTTGCTGTTGTATTGTCTGTGGTTTTGGTGTTGATTTTTTGCGAGGCGGTACCGACCGCTTTCTTCACTGGTCCGCAGCAAATGAAAATAGCTTATAAATTATCAGGAGTCGTTAGAGTGCTTCAATTCCTTCTGTGTATTGTCTCAAAGCCGATGGCGTTAGGGCTGGATTATATGCTGGGCAGCGATCATGACAAAGATGAAACATATTCTCGCGATGAAATTGCTGCAATGGTAAGAATTCTGCGTTCTGAAGGTGCTGGCGTGCAAGAGGTTCGCCCCTACCGTAAACAGTCACAGAATGATGATGTTGAGAATGCATTGATCCATCAGATTGATGACCTGGTCAGAAGACCTAGTAGAACTTGGCATGAACAGCAGCAAGGTTTACAATCTCTAATTACGGATGATGATGATGCAGTAAATGAATCTCCGTTGACACACGGAGAAGTCAAGGTAATTACAGGAGTGCTTGGTTTAGCTAAAATATGTATTGCAGATGTATTAGTTCCTTTAGAACTTGTGAATATGCTTTCAACCGATCACGTTTTCGACCAGACGACGGTAGATGCCATTTATAACGTCGGGAATTCCCGCTTCCCTGTGTATCAAGGTACGAATACGAAGCATATTATCGGTGTATTCTTAGTGAAGCGTTTGGTAAAAATGAGTCCTAAGGATTGTGTGCCACTCCAGAGTTTGTGCCAAGAGCTTCAAAAACCTTTAGTAGTCAGCAGTTCACAAAGTTTGTTGGACGTGCTCACGCTCTTCCAACAGGGACAGTCCCACATCGCTCTAGTTTCCCACAACCCTTCAGAGCTTCAATCGCTTATTGCACAAAATCTCCCACCTAGTGTGAATTGTGAACCAATAGGAATCGTCACAATAGCAGACATATTCGAAGCAATGATTCAGTCTAAAATCTACGATGATAACTTGCTGGCGGGTGACCAG
>JACCDO010223566.1_pt1 | contig 17540 bp, 6 predicted proteins | sample 7446101 | NCBI WGS metagenome assembly JACCDO01 (sample SAMN15323440, study PRJNA562643) | freshwater metagenome | isolation source: river surface water | place: USA:Blue River Watershed | collected 2017-08-16 | reverse complement strand
GCGGGAAGTGCGGCACGCCGTAGGCGACCATCAACACAAAGGGCTTTCCCGCGCCCGCGTGGTCGCGGAGGTATTGCTGTGCATCCTTGGTCTGCGCGAAAGCGTCGTAGCCATCCCAGAAACATTTCACGGGCGAATCGCCTGTATAGTAATGCGAGTGGTTGTAATCGTGATCACACTCGGCGGCCTTCCAATACTGCCAACCCTGTCGGCGCTCCGGCGGAATGAAGGACTCGCGTCCCTGCCCGTCGAGATGCCATTTGCCGATGTAACCAGTCGCGTAACCCGCCGCGCCGAAAATTTCCGCCATGCACAATTCTTCTGCGGGCAGGTGCGCGTCGTTGAGGAACATACCGGTCGACGTCGGAAAACGTCCGGTCATCAAGGCGGCGCGGTGCGGCGTGCAGACAGGCAGCACCGAAACGGCGTTGGGGAAATTCAGCGACTCCGCCGCGAGACGATCGAGATTGGGCGTCTTCACGTTCGGGTCGCCCGCATAGCCGGTGGCCGAAGCGCGCCACTGGTCGGCTATCAGGTAGAGGATGTTGGGCCGGGCGGGAGAGTCGGCTGCCTCGATGCGAACTATCGGGAGCAGGGTCGCAAAAGCGAAGATGAAGCGAACGAATGCTGATTTCATAGGGAATGCGGAATCCAGTTAGTGTAGTGACGGTAATAAATTGTGGGGTTGACGATGCTCAAGGTGTGCCGCTCTCCAACCTCACCGGTCCGAGCAAGCCGGAGGGCATCAGCGCGGTTTCCTTGGTGAGGGTGCGGACATTGGTTCGGGTTCGCCTTTGTTCTGCCGGCAGCGCAGCGTCGCCGATGATTCGGTTAGGCCAGAAATTGACGACGTCGATTTCTAAGGTGTTCGCGCCGGAGCGCAACGCGGCGGTGATGTTCACGCGAAACGGCGGCGTCCAGACGATGCCACACGGTTTTCCGTTCACACGGACTTCGGCCAATTCACGCACCTCACCCAAATTGATCCAGACGTCGGCCGACTCGTTTCCTGACTCCGCTTTCCAATCGAACGTCTTCGTGTAGGTCGCCGTGCCCGAGTAGAATTTAATGCCGGGCTCCGGGCGCGTGGTCCAATTCACCAACGACTCGAATTGCGCCGACTTCGGCCCGCCCCACTTGGGATCAAAACGCACGATCCACGGGCCGGTGAGTTCAGCCAACGGAGTGATCTTGGGAATGTTGCTTTCATCGGTCGCAGGATGTTTCGCCGCTGGCTCGCGGAATACCACAAACCACGAACCGCACGGTGCGAATTCTAATGGCACGCTCGTCCTGCCTCCGCGCTGCTCGTAGGAACTGGCGAAGCGGCGTTCGCCTGTGACGGCGTTCCACAACTCGGGTGCCCTGCCAGCGACGCGGAAAATGCAATCGAGCGCGACCGGGAGAGTCGAGCGGTTGGCGACAAAATAGATCTCCGCATCGCCGTCGCGGCGATGGATCCAATCCACATCCGTCGCCGCATCCGACGCTCCTCGTGCAGCAAATTCGAAGTCCGGAGGAACGCCATCATCACTCAGCACATCACGAGCAGTTTTACCTGAAATAACGCGCCCTTTGAACGAAGAGGCCGGCGACCAGAGCTCGGCGGCGAGTCGTTGAAAATCCGCATCCACCACCGGGAAATCTGTCAGCGTGCCGCTGGAAGTCGGGCGCTCGCCAATCACGGTCGCGCCAGCCGTTACGAGTTCCTTCAGCTTGCGCAGCACGGCGGACGAAAGCGTGCCGAGGTCGGGCAACACGAGCACGCGGTAGCTCATGCCATCGGGCAACACGAGACGCCCGTCCCGCACGGTCATGCGCGTGAGGATAACCTCCTCCGTCACCACGTCGTAATCGTAGCCGGGCCGGATTTTCGCCGGATCACTACTTTTCAACTGGGTGAAGTTCGGCACATGGTCGCCGTAGTAATACGCCACATCAGCAACGAACAACCCCTGCTGCAGCATGAAGTGGCAGCGGTTGATGTAATCGAAAAACGGCGCGGATCGCGCCCACCACGTGACGTTAGGATTCAGGTGCGTGCCGGCAAAATATTGCTGGCCGGGCATGCCTTCGCTCTCGGGCGAGCAGACGAACGCGTGCCATACGAGCAGGTTCATGCCTTCGGCGAGTGCTTTGTCGAAACTCGGCTTTAGGTTATCCCAGAGCCTCTCCTGCCAGTGCGGGCCGATCGTGGTGAAACCCTCAGCGAGCACGAGCTTGCGGCCGTAAGTGTGCGCAGCACTGGCGGGTTGCTTCACGAAGAAGCGATTGGCGTCGCCCTTGCGATGCTGCCAAGACCAAGCCCAGAACTCGCTCATTGGCGCATCGTTGAAGCCGAGGCAACGCTGGGCGTCAATCGGCACGGCGTGCGGCCCGCCACTCTCGGGATGGATTAGCATGCCGTGCTTGTGCGCGCCTTCGCGGAAGAGACGGTAGTGGTTGTCGATGGCGAGGTCGCCGAAAGTTTTTCGGAAATCATTCAGGAAGCGGTTAGACTCGTCACGGCTGTCGAGGATGCGACCGGTGATGACTGGCAGCCAAGGCAGCAGGTCGTAGCCACGGCGCTGGCGGAACTCCTCGCGCAACGTCGGCGTCCAGTTCGCGACCTCCACCTCCCAGCTGTCCGTGTGCAGATACTTGAGCGCTTTGCCTGCGTGCGGTCCGGCGTCGGCGATGAGCGGCTCGACCACGGCGTCCCAATAGCGGCGGAACGCGCCAGCGTCGAAGGGATCGATGGCGTAGCCCTCCCAGCCCTGACTGGACGTGGAGACGCGGCAATGGTCATTCAGCGTGAAACCTATGCGCAGCACCTGCCAGTCACCGGCGGGCGCGTCCCACTTGAGCGAGCCATCGGCGCCGAGCTTGCCGGTGAGGTCAACCACATCGGCGGCGCGGGCATCTTCCTCGCCGGGAGTGGCGGCGACTTCGACGAACAGCGGCGCGGTATCCGGCGCGGAAAAGGGCCTGAGCGGCTTCAGCAGCGCTTTCTCGGCGAGATTTTTGATCGGCTGCACCGCAGGCGCGGTGCGGCGCAACGGCACGGCGAGCACAAACAGGTCACGATAGAATCCATCGCTGCCTTCAGGCTGGGCCAAGTTGAGCTTCAGTTTCGTGCCGCCCGACACTCGCGCCTCCGTCCAAACCAATTTCTTGGGTGCTTCTTCGGGTTTGACCATCGGGCCGCCCAGATTCCAGCCGCTCTGGATGTTCAAGCTCATGTCCAATCCGAGCCGATCCGCTTCGCGCAGCGCATGTTTGAATAATTCGCGCCATGCGGGCGAAAAGAAATCCGGGCCATGCGGTGCGCGGGCATTGCGCCGATTCGCCGAACCATCCGCATCGCAAATCAACGCGCCGCCGAAGCCTTTGGCTTTCATCTCTTCGAGGTCGTGCGTGATGGACTCTTTGGTGACATTGCCATTGAGCCACCACCAGTAAGCGCGCAACCGGGCTTCCTGCGGCGGCTGGGCGAAGCCGGACTCCAAAGTGGAAATCGCCACGGACGTTGCGAAGCCAGCATTACCGCCAAGGCCGCAGGTGAGCAACGTGAGCACCAACGAGAGCGCGGCGCGGCGCGTGCGCGAGTGGTTCATCAAATAGTTGAGGGCGTTCATGGCTAGCTTTTGGAGGTTAGAGCCACACAGTCAGCAGATGCGCAGCGTTTCGATGTGCAGAAGGGCGCCGATTTTCTGGATCGTCTCCGCGAGGTGACCGACGCCAATGGCGCAATGGTGAGCCGGGCCAGCCTTGGACCACTCGTTCAAGAATGCCTTTGCCCCGATGGAAAAACGATAACGACTATTCGTGTTGCCGATTTGCAGCACCGGACCGGCCACGGATTCGCCTTCGGCAACGAGCAAAACCAGTTTTCCATCCGCCCGCTGGACAACCGACAGGAGTGTGACGGCGCCGTGTCGGACCGTCATCTGGATCGAAAGTCCTTTGCCGGGTTTGCCGTGATACATTGGCAGTGGCACGAGGCCGACCGGGCCTTCAGCGATGGCGAAATGCGCGGGCCCGTCGTGCCCAAGATAGACGACGTCGTCCGTGAAATCCGCGAGATAGAGCTCCGAGAACGAGCCGCCCGCGCCGAGAAGATCCAGTATCTTCATCGCCTGCGCGTTCTTGATCTCGCACTCACCCGCGACCGGCACATGGCGTCCGGTGAGCAAGGTGTTACCAGCAATGACCGAGGTGACGATGTCTTGGTATTCGTGGCCGGCCACGCTTTCGTAGTAGTAGGCGAGCGAACCAAGCCGGTGTTTCTCCACCAACAAATCAAGCGCCACGGCGGTCTTGGCCGCACGCGCAAGTTCGCGTTGCCCGCATCCGGGCGAGACGACGAAAGCGCGACGGAATTCGGCGAGCTTGCGACGGACTTGAGCCGCGCTCACGGCTTTACGCTGCGCCGCCAGCTCACACATCTCTAGAATCTCGAAGTGATTTCCAAACACAGCCGACTGTTGCGTCATGTCGCTATAGACATCGAGCATGCCGCCGTAGTAGTGCCCAAGCACACCAACGCGATTTCCGCGCATCTCCGCCACCACTTTCGCGGCAGCAATCCATTCCGCAATCTCGCGCCACGCGGCCTCGTCCTGCAAGTGGCCGGTGACGAGGTGGAAATCGATCCCCGCGCGGTTGAACACCGAAGCGATCTCTGGGCAACTACACGCTTGGCAATGTTCCAGCCACACGCCGGTCATTTTGCCACGGTCGCCGAGTGCGTTGAATTTTTCGTAATCAAGCTGCGCGACTGGTTGAAGATTCAACACGACGACCGGCACGCCCGCGCGTTGCACCACCGGCAAGACCGTGGACGAAAGCGCGTAGGTGGAAACGTAAAGAAAGATCAAGTCCACCTCGCCACGCCGGAATTGCGATGCCGCGTCGGCGGCCTTCGACGGATTGTCCACCAATCCTGCGTCCACCAGCGTGACGCCGGATGCGACCAACCGACGGGCGATGCCACGCTGGTAGCCCAGCAGTCTTTCGCGCAGTCCCCTGAATTGCGGCCAGTAGGTGTCCAAGCCGACGCCAAACAGTCCGACTTTTAAGGGGGTGGAAATCTGACGCTTCATCGGAGGGGAAGACAGCTCGTTGCGGGTTAGCGGGGGTAATTGCGACGCAGCGCGACGGTTAATTGCAAAGGGAAGCAGCTATGGTCGCAAGCCCGGATCGTAATTAATCCGAGCAGACAAGTGGACATCTGTGCGTTTCCCTTCGTGAGTTTGCGAATATGCCTCCGTGAGTGGAGCGCGAGGCGAGCATCTCTCGAAGTCGCGTGTAACGAGCTAGTGCGTGATGTTGACGTTGAGCCACCACCAGTAGGCGCATAGATGCACTAGCGGAAAATCACCTTGTCATCGGGCTGAGCGCGACCTGCGGCAGACGATTGCTGCGGTAGGCTTCGATCAGTCGCTCAAGCAATTCGATCTCGCAGGCAAACTCCGCGCTGCGCTCTGTGTCGGCCATGCGACGCGGCGTAGGCCATTCACGAATCACCGAGACGCTGGGAATAATATCCACACCGTCGCGCACAGCGGCCTCGACGGATTCGAAACGGTGATGCTTGGCGAGCGTCGTGCGCTCCGCCTCAAGCACGAGCGTGTAGCCGTGGTCGCCGTAGGCTTCGGAGAACGCGCCATCGATCGTGATAGCCTTGCCGCTGCGCTTGAGCGGCGATTCGCCTTTTTCGATTTTCACGGGCACGTGGCCGTTGACGATTAGCCCGCGCTGCGGATCGACACCGAATTCTTCCAGCACTTTTTCACAGAACCATGCTTCGTGAATCAGCGCGAAATACGGGTTCTTCGTTTCGTGATGCGGCGTTTTGTCCGCGATGAAGTCACGCTCAAGCGTGGCGATACGGTCTTTGCCGAAGAGCGGCGAATTCGGGCCACTCCATAAATACCAGAGCATGTCGAGATCGCGCTCGGCCGGCTGATCAATCACGCGCACAAGGAGTTTTTCCACCGCTTGGAAAAGCGCACGTCCGCAAACCTCTGCGCCTTCGATGATCATCGGCAGAAACTCGCCTTTCTCATCCACCGGCACGCAGCCGTGGAAAATCAGAGCGTCGTCACGACGCAGCGACATTGCTCCGTGACTGACGAGATAGCGCATATGTTCGGCGAGTTTCTGGCTACTGACGAACGAATGGCGCAGGCGACGCAGGCAGTCTTTTTCCTCGGCCGAAAGCGCATACGGATCGGCCGGATCAATGGTCGGAAGAGAATTGTCCCGCAGAGAATAGGAAGCACCATCTACTTCGATTGTGCCCGTGGTGTGATTGATGCGGTGCAGCAGACGGCGGTGATCGAGTTGCCACTCTGGATGCCGCGCGATCATCTGACCCTCGAGCTTGAATTGCATGATCGCCACTGCCTTTTGCATACGAGCGATGATCACGTTTGGACGCATCCCGTCGGCCTTGGGCATGAAGTGCGTCGCCGGGTCGTCCGCGTAAACGGTGTTCGCGAGATGCTCCAATGGAGTCAGCGGGATGCTGTAGCCCTCGTCCACTTGGCCCAACCGACGATAGCGGAGCGACACGCGCAGCACGCAGCACATCAACGCCTCATTGCCGAGACTGGCGCCAAGCCATTCGACGTCGTGATTTCCCCAAATAAACGACACATGCGGTTGTTGGCGCAAATAATCGACCACGCGGTCACCGCGCGGGCCGCGATCCCAGCAGTCACCGCCGATAATCAATTCCGAGACGGCAAGATTGCGAACAAGGCGCACCGTGACATGAATCAAATGCCACAGTCGACCGCACCGGGCCATCTCATCGACGATGGCCGCCATGAACGCATCGCCGCGCTCCGTCATCGGCTCATGCAGCATTTCCGTCATGAGCTCGCGATACTCGGCCGGGAAAACCTTCATCGCCTGCTTGAGGCTATAGCGCGCCACCAAGATGCGCACTAATTCGAAGAGCTGGCGCAGAGTCTGGAGGCCGTAGGCGCGAACCTGTTCCAGCGAACGCGACTCCTTCTCCATTTGTTGCACCACTTCGGCCGGATAAAAAATCAAGGTGAGAAACCGCTGAAACTCGCCCGGAGCCATCCGGCTAGAGAACACTCGCTCGACCAATGGCCGCAGCGTGCCGGAAGCATTGTTGATTACGTGCCGCAGTTTCTGGTCTTCGCCATGGATATCGCTGATCACATGAACGGTGCCCTTGGCGAGAGTCTTGACCGCCGAGAGCCGTGCGAGCTCAGCCATCGCGGCATCAATGTTGGGGAACTGCGCCGCGAACGGTCGCAGCAAGACCATTTCGGATTCCGAAAAGCAGCGAGGGTTGAGAGCGAGGTTGTTCACCGAAAAGCAAGTGTGCGGGACCGCAAGGAGCCCTTAAGTGTGAGCGAACCGCGCAAAGCGGGCCAATTGGAGTAGTGATTCATACGCGAGCTCTGGAGAAGCTCAGGGGGTAATTGATGGATGCAGCCTACCAGAACGAGCGTGTCGCCAGCAATGGATGCATCGCGTCCCTTTTGTCATTACGCATACTCAACACGTCCGCCGCAATTTCCCAGAAGCCATGAGGCCGCTCTGTTAATAGAGACCGAGCTGAAATCTACGTGTGAAGCGCAGACACTCCTCACATGGATGCGCGACCTGGCTTCACTCGCATGATCGCGCCATCGCTCACATGAAGCTCAGTCGATGGGAGAGCACTTGCGTTAAGATCGGGGCCGCTGATTCGACGCAGCGCAACGCACCTTGGATGCATTTGCACAAATCTTTACGTAATTACCTGCTTCCCGAATTCGCCTTAAGCAGGCAACTTAGCCGCAACATATACCCCGCGTCCGCTACCCCTCCACGACAGCTATTGCGGGATTTTTGCACCCCTAACCTCACCATACCCATGAGAGAAAATCATCAAAACCTCCGCTGCCTCTTCATTACTCTCTTCGCTTTTACCGCGCCTATCTTTGTGGCAGCGCAGACCAGCGCACCTGCGGCGCAAACTAGTTCGAACGGCAAACCCGATGAAGTCGTCGAGCTATCGCCGTTCGTCGTGAACAGCCAAGAAAGCGAATCTGGTTACAAGAGCGACGTCACGACATCAGGCAGCCGACTCAAAACCAACCTACAGGAAGTAGCGGCCTCGGTCAGCGTATTGACCTCTGATTTCATGAATGACCTTGCCGCCGACAATATTGCCTCGGCGATGGCCTTCGTAGGCGGCGCCGAAACCGACGCGACGACTCACAGCGATGCGGTGAGCGCTCTTGGCTCGACTACAGGTTACACCGGCGGAGATTTTGGTGATAGCAATAACCGCACAGACTATATTCGGGTCCGTGGTCTCGGCAAAGCGAGCCTGACACAAAATTTTATTGAAGTGCTCGCTTCGACTGACCGCTACAACACGGATCGTTCTGAGTTTCTACGCGGCGCTAATTCCATTCTATTCGGACTGGCCGAGCCAGCCGGCCTAGTGAATTCCTCCACCAAGGTGGCCAATCTCAAGCGGAACCTAAACAACATCGAAACCAAATTCGATAATTTCGGCTCCCAACGCTACGTGCTGGATATTAGCCGCGCCTTGATTCGCAACAAGCTCGCCTTCCGCGCCATCGGCCTCACTCGAAATCAGCAATACAAAGTCAAGACGGCCTATCAAAAAGACCAGCGCATGTTCCTGACCGCGACTTACCGTCCGTTCAAGAACACCACCGTCACCGCATTCTACGAGCGACAAGATGGCCGCGGTCGCCGCCCGACCTACCGCACTGTGCAAGACAATGCCTCCGAATGGCTCAACGCCTACAATACCTACGCCCCCAACATGACTCAGGCGCAAATCGACGCCGCGTTCTTTTGGAATCCCCTCACCCAGACAAATACCACTATGCCTAGCAGCACAGGCATTGCGGCTGACCTCTCCTCGGTAAATCTTGGTTCCATCAGGAGACCGCTCGATGTGAATAATCGGGCCACGACGTTGATCTATAATGGAATCTCCAACGGAGACGTCGAATGGATCGACCCTTATCGTAACCTCGTGACTCTAGCCGCCACTCGCACCGTCACCGGCGCTAACGGCAGTCCGTTACGCCAGTTTGCTCGCAGTGCTTCGTCTTTGGAAAACCGCACACTTTACGTCGACCCCCAAGTCACCGACTCCGGCATATTCCCCTACGATACCGTTGAAATCGCGGCCTTGCCCGGCGCTTACCGTTCAGAAAACGCCCACAAACGTTACATCAATCTCGATCAACGCATCACCGAAAATCTTTATGTCTCCGCTTCATTCCAGAGCGAACATTGGAAACAGGAACAATACTTCCCCATCCTCAGTCAAACGAACCAAATCTCAATCGACATCACCAAGTATCTGCCCGACCAGTCTGGACAAGCCACCCCCACCCCGAATCCGAACTTCCTACGCCCATTCATCTACGGCCGTAATATCGGAGAGACTAACGATAAAACACTCAACAGCACCGTTATCCAGGCCAACTACGACTTCGATTTCGCTAAGAAGACCAAGAACCTTGGCTGGCTCGGCTTGCATCGTCTGACCGGCGTTTACACCAACGCCAAACAAGAATCGCTCGGCTATCGCTGGAATTACCAGTGGGACAATGATGTGCCGGTTGGCCTCACTGCCGCCAACTATTCCCAAAACAACAACTCCAACCGCTGGATCATGCAGATGTGGTATATCGGCGACGCCGTGCAGCTCGGCGACACCTCGTTGCGCATCACTGGTTTCCCAGAAACCACCAGCGCACAATGGGACCGCTCCTATGACTACCTCTTCTTCAAAAACACGCCCGCTCCCGCCGCTTGGCAGCTGGCTTCGGCGCAAATCCACGCCGGCCGCGTCTTGATTCCTGCGGTTCGCAACTTACTGATTCAGACTAATGAAGGCTACGGCGCTTCGATGCAGAGTTACTTCCTCAAGAATCGCCTCGTGACCCTCTTGGGCTGGCGCCGCGACACCGCCGACTCCTTTCAGGGCATACCGCTCGACGGCACCCCGGCCAATTTCCCAATTGTGCCCGGTGCCTCGAAGGCCGATTATCCTACCGGCACGAGTGGAGCCATCGGTGGCGTTACTACGACACAGAGCGCCGTCTTCAAAATTAACGATAACCTGCGAGTTTTCGCAACGCGCTCGGGGAACTTTGCCGCCAACCCGCCGCGGCAAGACAACCTCTATCGCGTGCTGCCGCCAGCGAGTGGCAGCACCCAGGAATTCGGCCTCGGCATGACCATGCTGAAAGGAAAACTAGATGTTCGCTTCACGCACTTCAAATCCTCCCAAGAGAACGCCAACAGCAACAGCAGTGTGGCCAGCCTTCGCATTCCCGACTTCGAGGATAGACTATACAATGCGCTGAGCGCAGTGGGCAGGACATCCGAATGGGAAACGGTAGCACGAGGCGGCGGCACCACAACCAGCCAGTATTCCATCCCCAGCAATGTCTCCGCCACGGGAGACTACGTCTCGAGCGGAGACTCCATCGAAATCAACTTCTCCCCGAATCGGAACTGGGACTTCGCCGCCAGCTTTGATCGGTTAGAAAATATCAATACTCGCGTTGGTTCTGAGGTCATGGACTTCCTTGATGCGCGCGCCCCGTTCTACAAAAAATACTTCGACGAAGGCCTGACCCTCTCGGGTTCCAGCACGACGGTGCAAACCCAATTCATCAATTCGATCGCCGCAAATTACGTGAACGAATTGATTGCTAAGGGAACACCCAACCGCGGTGTCTCCGAGTATTCCGCCAAGATGGTCGCCCGTTACAAGTTCACGAATGGCGCACTCAAGGGGTTGTCGATCGGAACTAATTTGCGTTGGGAGTCCGGCAAGATCATCGGCTTCGGCACGCAAAGCTCTATCTTCAACTTCGGTGGTCTCGAAAATTACTCCGGCACGGTCTACGACCCAAACATCCCATACAGAGGCCAGGCTGTCATCGCCGGCGGTATGATGGTCAGCTATCAGCGCAAAATCTTTAACAACAAGATCAATTGGCGCGTCCAATTAAACGCCCAAAATCTTTTCAGTGACACCGGCCTCCGAGTCTTCGCCGCTAACCCTGATGGCACTCCGGTCTGGGCTGTTAATCCCGAGCACGTCTACGAGCTCTCTAATAGCTTTAGCTTCTAATTTTTTGGGGTATCGCAGTCCGTCTCCTTGGGGGAGGCGGACTGCATTTTTTTCTCAATGTCAGGCCACTCTCAAAATCTCCGAGAGTCGCTCTACTCGAAAACTCAGCTTGATTGCGATTTCGGGAGCCTAGTCTGCAACTCAACTAAATTCCCGATGGCAACGAGGAGCATTGGCCAATCGCTGCTGAAACCGCTGTGCTTTATCGCCATCGCTGCTTTGTCGCTCACGGCCGAGTCAAGAGCCATGACCGATAAAATCGAGGCGAGCGCGCTGCGCGTCGAGTATTTGGAGCAACCAGATAATATCGACACCCGCACACCGCGATTTTCTTGGGTGCTGACATCTACGCGGCGCGGCGCCGCCCAAACCGCTTGGCAGATCCGCGCCGCCACATCGCCCGAGCGTCTAGCGGCAGGTGACGCCGACCTCTGGGACAGCGATAAGGTCATTGGCCAGCAGACCAATCAGATCGCCTACGCGGGCCGCACACTGGCCTCGCGAGAGGATTGTTTTTGGCAGGTGCGTGTGTGGGACGAGTTTGGCGAGGCCTCGACTTGGAGCCCGCCGACACGCTGGCGGATGGGCTTGCTCAGCTCCGCAGACTGGTCGGCAGACTGGATCACGTTTCGCGACGACAGCTCGGTGCACAGTGATCGCAACAAACTCCTACTTCCACCCGCCCGGCACTATCGGAAGCAATTCGCCATCTCCAAGGAAGTCCGCCGCGCCATCATCCACGCCTCTGCCCTCGGCCTCTACGATCTCTACTGCAACGGCCAGCGCGTAGGCGACGCCTACTTCCAACCCGGCTGGTCGGACTATCACCAGCGTGCTTATTACCGCTCCCACGATGTGACTGCACTGGTTCGCGCGCATGGCGAAAATGCACTCGGCGCCGTCGTAGCCGATGGCTGGTATGCGGGCTACGTCGGCTTTGGCCTGCTTGTCGGCTACGGCCCGGAGAAGTCAGGCCGAAGCCTTTACGGCAAAACCCCAGCCTTCATCGCGCAGCTCGAACTCGACTACACCGACGGAACCCATGAGACCGTCGTGACTGATCCGACTTGGCGGGTCACCGATCGCGGCCCCACCCGCGAGGCCGACTTGCTGATGGGCGAGACCTACGACGCGCGAGCCGAGCTCGGCAACTGGTCCGAACCGGGCTACAACGACAATGCGTGGGATCACGCCGTCGCGGCAGACTCGAATCCTATAGCCAAGGCCATGTTTTACGAAGGCACGGGTCAGCGTGAAGTAAACCTAGGATTTGTGCGCCCGCCCAAGATGAAAGCTTACAATGGGCCTCCCGTTTGCGTCACCCAGGAGCTACCAGCGCAATCCGTGAGCGAGCCCACACCGGGCGTGTTTGTCTATGATCTCGGGCAGAACTTCGCCGGAGTGATCCGGCTGAAAATCAAAGGCTCAGCGGGCGAGCAGATTCGCATTCGCCACGCCGAGATGCTGAAACCCGACGGCACGCTCATGACCGAGAATCTCCGCAAAGCGAGGGCGACTGACACCTACACCTTACGCGGCGATCCAGCCGGTGAAACTTGGTCGCCGCGATTCACTTATCACGGTTTCCGCTACGTCGAACTGACAGGCCTCGCCACCCCACCGCCGATCGAAGCGGTGACCGGTTTGGTGCTCCACAGCGACACGCCTCCGACGGGGAATTTCGAATGCAGCGACCCCGTCATGTCGCGGTTCGCGCGCAACGCCCAATGGACCCAGCACTCCAATTTCGTCGAGATTCCGACGGACTGCCCGCAACGCGACGAGCGTTTGGGGTGGACCGGCGATGTCCAAGCCTACATCGGCACGGCAGTCCTGAATGCGGACGTCGCCGCCTTCTTCACGAAGTGGATGGACGATTTGAACGAATCCCAACGCAGCTTCGGCGCCTACCCGGATTACGCTCCTTATCCAATGGCCCACGGAGCCGCACGTAAAACCTTCGGCAGTGCTTGGACCGACGTCGGCATCATCTGTCCGTGGACCATCTGGCAGACCTACGGCGACACAGGAATGTTGCAGCGACATTGGGATTCGATGACCCGGTTCATGGAGTGGCGTTGGGCGGGAACAACACCAGAAGGCCTGGGCACCCAACTGGGCAATCCGTGGGGCGACTGGCTGAACATCGGCGAGCCGACTCCACTCGACTTCATCGACACCTGCTATCTCGCGTTGGATCTTCGTATGATGGAGGAGATGGCCCGCGCGATTGGCCGTCCGCTTGAGGCTCAGAGTTACTTGGTGTGCCTCAATAAACTGAAGGCTGCCTTTCGGAAAAAATACCTAACACCTGAAGGCGGGGTGACGATCTCCACTCAGACAGCGCAGGTGCTGGCCCTTTCCGCCGACTTGATTCCCGCCGAGCAGGCAGAGGCCGTGGTCGGCGCGCTCGCTGGGAACATTGAACAAAACAATTTTAGAATGAAGACGGGCTTTCTCGGAACGAAATCCCTGCTGCCTATGCTCTCTGCACACGGCCGGCACGATCTCGCCGTCCGCCTGTTCCAAAGCCGACAATTCCCCAGCTGGGGCTACGAAGTCGTCAACGGCGCCACCACGGTCTGGGAGCGCTGGGACAGCTACACCACCGAGCACGGCTTCAATGGCGTGAATGGTAAACAGAACGCCCGGATGAACAGCTTCAGTCACTACGCGTTCGGCGCGGTGATGGAGTGGGCTTATCGCACGCTCGCCGGCATCGATTCAGACGGAGTGGGTTTCCGGCGGATAATCATTCGCCCTCGGCCCCCCGCACCGGACAGCAATCCTGCAGCCACACCGGTTAACTGGGTCAAAGCTGACTACACGTGTATCAATGGGAAAATCACCAGCGCATGGACACGTGAAAACAATCGCTTCGTGCTCGATGTCACCATCCCCGCCAACACCACCGGGACTATCTACCTGCCCACCGCTACACCGGCCGCGATCACCGAAGGTGGCCTGTCTCTCGCAGAGGGGAAAATTCTTGGTATCGCCGCAGTGTCTGCCGAGCGGAACGAAACCCGAGTAGAAGTTACTGCGGGTAGCTACCACTTCGTGGTTTCGCTCGACCCCTGACGGGCGCAGTAGAGAGATTTTTTCTCTGTTCGCTCTTCGCTGCGACTTCCGCAGGGAGCCGCCCTTGGTAATCTGATGGACTTTTGACTACATCTTTGTTCTTTTGCAGTCCATGCCTCGCCAAGCCCCAGCGCGGACTCGTAAACCTGCCTCATCAGATTTATTCGCAAATGCGGCGGTTTGCCGTGCCGGCGAATTCCAATTCGCAGCCGGCCAATCCCATGTCAACGGCTGCGTGCAAAGCCGTGGGCTGTTTTGGTGCAAGAGTGGTCACGGGAAATTTACGGTAAACGGGCGCGAATATCCCCTCGATCCTCAAGATTTCTACGTGTTGCCTTGGAACCGCCGCATCGCCTACGAGGCGAGAGCACGTGAGCCCATGTTCACTGCCCACGTGCACATTGTGCCCTGGGTTCGGCCCGGATCCCCGTGGACCCCCAATGTCCCCCACGAGGCAAACGAACCGCTGTTCAACTCCGTGGACCGGCGCGATATGCCTTGGCCCGATCTCCATGGGGTCGTGCGCCTACACGTCGAAGCCCACAGCCCGTTGGGCCGGTTAATGGACTACGCCACCAACTGGTTTCGCTACTCATTCCGTGCAGAAAGCGAAGCCCGGGCGCTCGCCATCTTGATGCTTGGAGAATTAGATCGGCTGCTCCACACCGCTTCGCTCACAGACGAACGTCGCCCCCAGGAGCTCACCCAAATGCTTGTGCACCTCGACCGCTGCCTAGACGATGGCCCCACGGTTGAGACGCTCGCGGGCATCATCGACCGCAGCCGCTCTCACGTGCTCAAGCTCTTCCAGCGCCATCTCGGAGTTTCAGCCAAAAGCTACATCATCGGACGCCAGATCAAGGCGGCGCGCGACCTCCTGCTCACCACAAACCTGCCCATCTCTGAGATTGGCCGGAGGTGCGGGATACCCGACCCCTACCACTTCTCGAAAATGTTTCGGCGCAATGCTGGCCTCTCCCCCAAGCAATTTCGCTCCCACGGCGAACTGGCTCCGACAGCATTAAAGGCCTCGCAACACAGCCCAATACCCGCTCGCCCGAAACGCGCAGAATGACGGCTAGCCTGCTTCGTTCGGTCTTCGCACGGCACTCCACATCCAGCAGCTCAAGGCGAGCCGCTGGATGAATTTCGACATCACTTTGTGCAAAAACGCATTCTACTTAATTAAAACTATTCAAAACAGTAAACCGCGACGCAACTGCTACCCCCACCCCGATTTAGGAAATCGCTCCATCACCCCCTCGCGAAATTTAGGCCCTGCCCTCTTGATGAATGGCCGAACCCTCCACCTCCTCTCTTTGACTAGGCCGCTCTCGCGTGCCTTTGCCCACTTCATTACGCGCCGGCTCTCTCGACTCGCGAGAAAATCACTGCCAGCGCTGACGGCGCTCGCACTCACTTCCACCGCCAGCGCTGATACAGTAGCCACAGCTACGGAGCCGAGCCACCTAACAGAGCGACCAATCATCTGGGCTCACCAAACCGACCGCGACGCGATTCTCAAAAAAATCGAAGCGCAGCCTTGGGCACGAGCGCAACTCGATGCCCTCAAGACACGAGTGAGGACCGAGCTCGCCAAGCACCAAAAAAATCCTGCTGGATACCTGCGCCGAATGCCGATGGCGACCAAATCGCCCGAACCCGGAAAATTGTCGAAGGCGACACGAAAAGACATCGACAAGATGCGGAATTTCTTGGTCACAGGCATCGATTGCGGCGTGCTCTACTACCTCACGGAGAACGAGACCTACGCGCAATGCGCCGCTGACATCCTCAACGAAATCCTCCGCATCCTGAATCGGAATCCGCCAAACTTCGGAAAACACAACGGCGGCTGGCTGCTGCCCGACGATCATCTCTACGAAGCCAGAGCGATCGGAGCCCAAGTCCCCCTTATCTACGATTTTGTCGCACCTTGGCTGCGTCGCGGTGGCCAAGTTCATGACGAAGCAACCAACAGCCTGACGCCTTTCGATTTCGAGCGGGCACAGCACACATTTCGCACTTACGCACGCCTCGCGATTGAGACCGGCCTGATCAACTGCAACTGGCCCGTCCTCGAAATGCCAAGCCTCACCCACAACGCACTTGCCATCGACGACCCCGCTGAACGCGCCGCTTTGATCCAGACGATCCTGCACCGCAACAGCCCCCGCCAAGACTCCTTGGACAAAGTGCTCGAAACCTATGCCGCATCGGGCGCCGTCTGGCCAGAGTCGGTGCAATATTCCAGTGGAGTCTCCACCCTCTCCAACTACATCGTGGCCCTTCTCCAGCGTCAGGGCCAGTTTCCGGAGCTCCCCACCGGACTCATAAATATACCTCTTTCACTCACCCGGCTACGGGATTTCCGTTTCCCCAACGGCGAGATGGTGCGCTTCGGCGATGGAGGCCGGAAGATGACCGAAGGCTACTTCGATTTCGAAATCGCCTACTCGCTCGGAGTGCGAACCGGCGCGGCAAGTCTGCGAACGACGCTGGGGCCTCTGATCCGTGGCGGAATGGACACCGGAGCCTACGATCGTGCAAAGCTTCCCGACCCCAACAGCGGCGCCGCTATCTACAATCGCCCCATCGCCTTGCTCTGGTTCACACCCGATGTTCCCGAAGCAGCCGCGAGCGCACCTGCGCCGACCGTCACAGACGAACTGCCCTTCGCCGGCCTAGTCCTCCAACGTAATCTGGCATCCGACGGAAATCCCCTGCACGGCATGATGGCCGTCGTCGCGGGCGGCCACCACGTGCATGCGCATGCTTCCGGTATGGCGCTGGAATTATTCGGCGCCGGCCAAGTGCTAGGAGCGAACGCCGGCAAAGGCACCTACGAGACTGACGACCATGAAAACTACCGACGCCTGTTCGCCGCCTATAACACCGTGATCGTCAACGGCGCTTCTCGCAGCCGAGGCGGCTGGGTCGGTTTGGGCATCGACACCGTAAAGCCCGTCGCGATTGAGCCCGCGCCTCGTCAATCTCCGGTGTCGCCGCGATTCTCCTTCAGCATCACTCGTTTCGAAAACGACCGGGGCGGCGCATCTGACGCTGAACAAGAACGCACGGTCGGACTCATTCGCACTTCCACTCGCGGCGGCTACTACGTCGATGTGTTTCGCTCGCAGTCCAAGCAGCCAAATCAATTCCACGACTACCTCTATCACAACATCGGCGACAAAATCCTCCTTTCCGCCGAAGGACATTCGCTGAAACTTAAATCAACTCCCGAGAGATTCCAGCCCGTGCGCGGAGCCATCTGGAAGCGCAACAGCTCCTTCTTGTTTCCCGGCTGGCACCG
>JACCDO012281649.1_pt1 | contig 17543 bp, 18 predicted proteins | sample 7446101 | NCBI WGS metagenome assembly JACCDO01 (sample SAMN15323440, study PRJNA562643) | freshwater metagenome | isolation source: river surface water | place: USA:Blue River Watershed | collected 2017-08-16 | reverse complement strand
GCTTAGATGGGGTTGAAACAGCGCGCCGCCTGCGCCATCTGCCTTTGACCCGAACCCCGAGCATGATTTTGGTCTCCGCCGCCCACCGGGAACTGTCGGAAGTTGCCCAGCATGAAATCGGCGTGAGCCAATTCTTGAGCAAACCCCTGACCCCCAGCGTGCTCACCAAGGCCGTGGCGCGGGTGTTGGGCTACTCCTCGTTAGTAGCGGATAACGCCGCCATCGTCAGTGAAAACGCCCTAGAACAATTGCGCCTCCATCGGGGGCAGCGCATTCTGCTGGCGGAAGACAATCCCATTAACCAAGAAGTGGCGCTGGAATTGCTGCGAGAAGCCGGGCTGCATGTGGATGTGGCCGAGCACGGCCATTTGGCTTGGGACATGGCCCGTCAGCAACGCTACGACTTAATTTTGATGGACATGCAAATGCCGGTCATGGATGGCTTAGAAGCCACCAAAGCCATCCACGGCGAGCCGGGCCTGTCTCAGATTCCCATTTTGGCCATGACCGCCAACGCCTTCGACGAAGACCGGCGGCTGTGTTTGGCAGCAGGCATGTGTGACCATGTGGCCAAGCCGGTGAATCCCGAACAGCTCTATCAAGCGCTCCTGCGCTGGTTGCCTGCCCCCACTCCCGTACCTGTGGAGGTCAAACCCGTGAGCGACTTAGCCGATAGTTTGCTGGCCCGCCTCCAGGCCGTGCCCGGTCTGGCCGTGCAACAAGGCCTAGAAAACCTCGCCCATAAACTTCCCACCTATATCCGCTTGCTGGGGCGATTCGTGCAAGACCACGCCGGAGACGCCCTCACCATTCGCCAGCATCTGGACGACAACGACCGCGACCAAGCCCAGCACGTGGCCCACACCCTAAAAGGCGCTACCGTGATTCTCGGCATCCGGCCCGTGCACGATCTCGCTCTAGAACTGGAAAGCGCTCTGCGCCAAGGCCAAGCCCTGAGCGAGTGCCACGCCATCAACCTCCGTCTCGCCCTCAGCCTCGCCGAAACCATCCAAGCCCTCAGCGCCGCCCTACCGGGTACGGTAGCGGGCTAGGCGCGCTATTCCTTGGGGCGATAATTGCTGCGTTGCCGCACCCGAGAGGTGCGGGGGGCAGGTAAAATCCCGCTTTTGCCCTGGCGCTGACGGGGCATGTTTATAACAAATCCGACACAGGAGGAAATTTATGGCACGGATGACGTTGTCCCGGTTTTTGATCGAAGAAGAACGGGAAAAGGGAGTGATTCCCGCTGATTTGCGTTTGTTGATTGAAGTGGTGTCCCGCGCCTGCAAGAACATCTCCATTGCCGTGGGCAAAGGTGCGTTGGCCGATGTGTTGGGTGCTGCTGGTAGTGACAATGTGCAGGGTGAAGCCCAGAAGAAATTGGATGTGATTTCCAATGAAATTCTGTTGGAAGCCAATGAATGGGGTGGCCACTTGGCGGCCATGGCATCCGAAGAAATGGAATTGCCGCACCAGATTCCCCATCGCTATCCCAAAGGCGAATACCTGTTGTTGTTTGATCCCTTAGATGGCTCCAGCAATATCGACGTGAATGTGTCCATCGGCACGATTTTCTCGGTGCTGCGTTGCCCTGAAGGTATCGAAAACCCCGGTGAAGAGGCTTTCTTGCAAGCCGGTACCCAGCAAGTGTGCGCAGGCTATGCCGTGTATGGCCCCACCACCATTTTGGTGCTGACCTTGGGCGATGGCGTGAATGCCTTTACCCTGGATCGGGAAGTTGGCGCCTTTGTGCTGACCCAAGCCAATCTGCGCATTCCTGAGGACACCAAGGAATACTCCATTAACGCCTCTAACCAGCGTTATTGGGAAGAGCCTGTGCAGCGCTACATTGGTGAGCTGCTTCAAGGCAAAGAAGGCCCCCGTGGCAAGGATTTCAACATGCGCTGGGTGGCATCCATGGTGGCCGATGTGCATCGCATCATGAGCCGTGGCGGCATCTTTATGTATCCCAAAGATCGCAAAGATCCCAGCAAGGCCGGCAAGCTGCGCTTGATGTACGAAGCCAACCCCATGGCCTTCTTGGTGGAACAGGCCGGTGGCGCTGCCACTAACGGTCGGGAGCGTATTCTGGATATTCAACCCACGGCCTTGCATCAACGGGTGGCGGTGGTGTTGGGTTCTAAGAACGAAGTCGAGCGCGTGACCAGCTACCATCAGGCGTAACGCAAGCTTCTTCGGCTTAACTATCGGCCTCCACGCCAGTTTTGGGTGGAGGCCGATGTGTTGATAGCCAGGGTAAAAGTCAGGGCCTAGTCTGATAGCGGTGTTCTACGGATAACTTGTACGGCATGGCTGTACGTGCTTTCCGGGCAGGGGCGGGTAAAGCCGTGGGGAACGCCCTTGGCAAAGTACGATGCATTGGGGGCCAGGGATCTATGCCCTAATCCAAAGATGTCGCCAATAAAAATCATCTGAAAAACATCAAAGGTATGGGTGTGGATGCGAAAGCCATTACCCTCTGCAAAACAGCAGGCCTGATAGCGTAGGTCAAGCTTTGCCGAGAGTTGGAATTGGCCGATTTCACAGGCTTGATTGAACTCCCCCCGTTGTGGCAAAGAGGGTGGCGCTACGTGGAAAAAAACAGACGTAGGGCAGCAGGCCACATCATCGGCTGGGGTTTGCCATTTCATCACCAAAAACCGGGCGGGCTGGTCGCCTGTGGTTTTGAGTGTATGGGCCTGACCAGGGGGGTGGTAGGCCAGGGCGAAACGGCTAATTGGCGTCACTTCTTCGCCATGCTGTACCTCTAAATCCCCTTGGTACACGACGACTAGCTCATGTTCTTCGTGCTGATGTTGGGCATGGGGACTGCAACCGGGCTCCAGCGTGCACCAGTACATGGATACCATGCCCAGATCACAGGGAAACGCGCTGATTACCGGATGAAATGACCAGCCGGGGGCCAGCTCGGTGCCTGGTGTTGTGGCTAGATTACGACTCCAAAACGCCGGTGCTTTGTTATTCATAACAATCTCGATAGTGAAAACATTATGTGGATAAGCTGATTTTGACGCACTCATCCGCCAAACGCTGTGCCGTGTGCTGTCCTAGTGCGCTGCTATAGCGGGCCGCAAATGATGCTTGTGTCAGTCCGGGCTTGGGGCCCTCGTCAAGCCAAGCATTCAGGTGTTGTGCCACAAGTGTCGGTGCACTTAAATGGGATACCCCCGCCGCTAGGCCACGCTGTCGTAAGCGCTCGGCAAGAACCGCTTGCTCCAGATGCAAGGGGCAGACAAATGTCGGCACTGCTCTCAGTAAAAATGGGTAGAGCGAGCCAAAGCCGCCCTGTAGCACGGTGCAATCGGCCATTTGGGCGGTTTGCCAGAGACAGACTCGGGCCGTTAGGTAGTGCACATTGGGGGCGCTAATTGGGCCTGACACCGGGCCAGATGGCCCCCGTACAAATGCAAGCACATGGTAATTGCGCTGTGCCAAGGCCGAAAGAACCGTGGTCAGCATGGGGTGCTGGGCATCCATGAACACAAAAGCACGGCGTTGTTGAGGGTGATTCAGCGCCTTCCACGGTGGGGCGGGGTGTTGCGTCTGGTCAGACAAGGGGCCGTACCAGCGCAACTCGGGTTCATCACGATGGGCATAATGATCCAGCTCTGGCCAAGCGCATAACAGGCGCTTAACGCCAGAAAATATGTCGCCTATTTGCTGGAGTGGTGCCAGGGCTAAGGTGCTGAGCGCATGGTTAATGTGCGTCACACAGCGCCATTCACGGGCCCGTAAGGCGGCGCTCGGCAGTGGGAACCAAGGGGGCAAGGCGGGCATGGGGCCGGATGGCGGGCAGGGCGGTAAGGTAAAGCCCATACCCATGGCCAAGCGCGGAATAGCAAAATCTTGACTGGCTAGTAGGGCACTAGGCGCATGGTCAACGAGAAGCACATCGGGGGCTAAAGCCAACAGTTGTTGGCGCCATGCCGCGAGATTGGCGCTTAGGCTGGCTTGGTGCCAATAGCCATTGCGCCATAAGTTGTCTGCGTAATTCCAGGAATGGGGAAACGCCTGTGTGGGCGCAGGCGCGTGCGCCACGCTTTGATAGTTGAGCGACTCTATTTGTAGCAGGCGCTGCGCGGCGGGGGCGTCATGGCACAGCAGGCTCACACGCCAGCCTTGTGCCAAAAAGTGCGTCGCCAGTAAGCCCAGCGGCACTAAATGGCCATATCCGCCCCCCAGCTCCCAACACAGAACGATGTGCATGTTTAGCTGTATGAGCCGGTGTCTATGCCAATACCCGTAGAACCCTGAGTAATCTCAGGGAGTAGCATTTCTTGAGCAATAGGGGTAATCCATTCTTGCTTGGGTTCAGCGTTGGTGCTGGGAAGGGCATTTTCTTGAATCATGGGGTCAGACATAGCAAAGCTCCTGGGTTAAAAAATTAAAGACAGGTGTTGTGGTGTTGAGCGAGATGCTCAATAGCGTACAAGGTCGATGCTGTCACTATTGGGCTCTTGGCGGTAAATTTCTCAAGTTGTGCGTGATCGAGGTAGGGGCTCAGATGCTGTGTTACGGCTTGATTTTGCCCATAGCGCACGATTTTCTCTGCGTATTGTGCTTCGTTACGATGTATTTGCTGCCACGCATGGGGGGCATACGCTTGTTTGTCTTGCCGTTGCCAAATAGCGGCGGGGACTCGCTGCTGGAGCGCGAGCCGAGCCAAATAACGCCGCCAACCATCGCCCACATGAACATTAGCCGGGGCCGAGAGCATTAACGTACAAAAATCGGTGTCGAGGAACGGCAAAGAGAGTTCCATGCCATGGCGTGCGGCAGCCAAAGTGAATTCTTCGATGCAGTGAAAGCCGGACAGTAAGGTGCGACTGAGGGGATGTGCGAGTTGTGGGCAGGCATCCCAATACGCCATGGCTTGCTTGGTGCGGTAGTGCTGCCATAGCGACGCTGCAATCAGCGGCGGTTTATGGAGATGCTGGCGGGTGCGGTAGGCCCGCCGCCATTCCCGTCCCAAAACGCGCAAAGAGGAGCAGCCCTCCCGGCGTGCTAAGGCCTGCAACTGCGCCCATGTGGCAGCCATGCCTTGGTTGCGCCAGTAGCCTGTCAGCCAGCCTTGGCCTTGGTAAGACAGGGTGGCATCTCCCCAAAATCCTGTCATGACCACACGGCAAGCTCGTTTGGCCAGGTTGGCGCACAGTTGCTGGTCTTTGGGATAAAACAAATTGGTTGCACGTCCCAGTTCAGCCCAAATGGGCTGCCAGATGGAGAGGGCCAAGGGATCATCAACGGTGTCCCATTCTTCCCCATGGGCTACGCCCTGGAAATGCTTTACAAGTAGTTGCTGGTGCTCCCGTTCATCGTGTCCGTCTGTGCTTGCCGGGGGCAGAACAGAGGATACGGTGCGTACCCTGTGGGCGCCATGGGTGTCTGATAGCAGCGCAAGAAGCACAGAGGAATCGAGTCCCCCGCTGAGTTTTAGACCGCAATACTCGTGCCCGGCGGTGTGTGAGCGGATGGCTTGCTGGAGTTGCTCAGTGGCGGCTTCGGCCCATTGTTCAGCCGTCACATAAGGAAAGTGTTTGGGCTCAGGCAACCAGTAACGCCACACCTTGAGTGCCTTGTTGTTGAGATTAAAACTGAGGGCGCATCCGGGGGGAAGGCGTCGGCAGTGCTGCCAATAACTGGCGTCTCCACGGTAGGGCACGCGGGCGTAATGTGCCAGCCATGTAAGCCCATCCACGGTACGACCGGCTTCATCCAAGGCGGCGACGATAGGCAAAGTACTGGCAAAGGCAAACTGTTCTTGGTGATGCCGGTAATGAAAGGGCCGAATGCCAGCCCGGTCTCGGGCACAAAAAAGTCGCTGTTGCTGCTCATCCCACACAGCAAACGCAAAATCACCCTCGAGATGCTCTACACAATGCGCTCCCCAATGCTGGTAAGCGTGAATGATGACTTCCGTATCGCTGCATTCTGGGGAAATGCCGAGTTGAGTCCGCAGTGCAATACGGTTATCAATGCGGGCACTGGCTACTGCATGGAGGTGCTGTAGTGTGTGGGTATGTCTCAGTTCAGGCCGGGCTTGCGGGCGCACGCGGTTGACCGCTCGCCCAAGTAAGGCCGGTGGCGTGTGCCACGTGTAGCACCCATCACGTCCAAAAGGGCTCGCCAACGCGATAGCTGTTTGCTGTCGCGCCTGGATGTCCCGTGTATGGGCGCTAATCAGCCCAAACAGTACGCTCACGGGGTTGCGGGCCGTAGCAATTCCAAGGCGAGACAATGCTGCAATAGGGCCAAAACCTCCGTTTCACAGCGTTCGGGACTGACTTGGAATTGGGCACAGAGCGGGGGGCAGAGTTCGCTAGCACTTAAAGGCCCTTGCTCAAGCTGTTGCAGGATCAAACTCGCTGTTTGATTGAGGTGAACCTAGGAACCCTTTTCGATGTGCAGCGCCACCATTTCGCCATCGACATCGCCATAAACAAAGTGAGCGCTGCGCTCTACAGGGGTGTCCCGTTGCAGGGGTGGAGTGAGTGTCGTCATGTCGGTTTTTATTATTGCGTATCGCGTTAATCAAAGTCCGCCTGTTGCCAACGTTGTGCCAGTTCATCGGCAAATTGTGTGGGGGCGACAGCAGCGGGAATATTGAGGTAGGCCATGGGCACTCGCTTGCAGAGTGTGAGCCAGTGTTGAAACAAGCTACTCAGGCGGCCCAAACCGGGGGCCAGTCGGCCCATAAAGCTATGCGCTTGCAAGGCAGGAATCTTTTCATCGGCGCGCAGGGGGGTAATGGCGTAGCTATCGCCTCGTCGCAAAATGAAGATTTTTTTTAGGGGTGCGGCGCTTTGAGCACAGAGTTGAGGGGCTAACGGCACGATGTATTTGCTCGGTTGGCCCCGTAATGGCGTGAGACCTGTAGCGTCATAACCTAACCAACTCAGACTATCAGCATAGAGACGTATGCTGCCTAAACCGGGCATCACGTGTACCGCATCCGCTGCGGCAAACGAGAGCGCGGCAATGTTGTCGTCTAACACTGGGAAACCTCGGGCCATCATGAGCCCCACCAAGGTAGATTTGCCAATCCCCGAGGCACCACATAAAGCGACTGCCCCCATAGGGGTGACGAGGCTGCTGGCGTGCAGTGCCAAGGTGTGGCGTTGTAGTAGCAAGCCTCCCGTGGCCCAACCAAATAATAAGTTCCCAATCACGGGGGTAGAGGCATGGGGTTTGGCTTGAAAAGTGATACGTTGCCCATCTTCAATTAAAAAATTAGCAATCGTATTCGTCGTCAGCAATAATTGATTTGAGCTAGCTTGAAAGAAACGGCCATAAACGGGCGTGCCATCAAGACGTGTGGGCACCTCTCCGGGTTTAATCGTTATATCGCCATATTCCGATATTTGAGCGGGTTGTAATCCAGGGTAATCAATTGTTGTTTGATAGTTTAGCCCAAAAGCACGAATGGCTGAGGGCGAATCAGTGTGTGGGAGCGGCATTTAGATATTTGTCTGTGTGCTACGCTAGATGCTAACAGAACGAGGCCGAGCAATAAATAAATAAAAATATGCAAGATACTGTTTATACAAGGTATTTGAACGATTGTCATTATTCGTCATGGTCAGAGTTGGTCATAAAATCCAGCCGGGGTAGTGTCTATGCGCTACCCGAATATCTAGCGTGTTTAAGCCAAGTTACTGGCGGTAAATTTAGTATTCTCGGTGTTTTTGATGGTGATGAATTAGTGGGCGGGATTCCTTTGTATTTTCAAAAGCACTATGGGGTTTGGGTGGCGACTGCTCGATTTTTGCTTTCATATAATGGCCCGGTTTTAAAAGATGTATATGAAACAGAAGGCCAAGAAAAGCAAGCCATATGGCTTATGGCAATTGAAACTGTATTGAGAACATTAAATTGCCATGGGTTAAGAATCCGTATCAAAGAAGCGAGTTTCGAAACAGATATTTTTACGGCTACGGCGTGGCAAGCCAGAAATATTCAAACAATTATTGTTGATCTTCACGATCTAGAGGCTCTATGGGCACGCTTGCACCGTAATGCGAGGCGGCTGATTGTTCGTGCTCGATCAGGTGGCATGGTGCTGAGTCAGGATGAAGATTTTGATGCGTTTTTTGCTAGCCATCAGGCGGTGCATGAACGTAAAAACACACCCTTATATTTACCTAAGCAGGCTTTCCGTGACTATTTTTATCAATTGCAAAAACACAATTTAGTCAGGCTGTATCACGCACGCATGCCTGACGGTCGTGTTTTGGCCTCGCAATTGGTTGTAGCCGGAGCACATCCGCTAACGCATACGGTGTGCGCAGGCAGCCTAGACCCCCATGCATCCCAAGGTGAAAACGCATTTCTACGTTGGTCGGTTTATGAACGCCTAGCGTCAGAAGGCTACCGTCGGCATGACTTGAGTGGCTTTGGTCACAGTGCCAGCCTGGATCGTTTTAAGCGCCAGTTGGGCGGTGATGTGGTTACAAATCTCGCCCTAACCCGCTTAGAGCCGTGGTGGCGTCCGTGGCTATTACGGGTGCGGCGCTATTTAAGATCGTGATTCACCGCTTGCGCTGCTTACCGAGGGGGAGCAAAAGCGGATTGACACTTAGGCACGAGTGAATCTGAAAACCGCAACTGTAGAGGCAAACGAATTCGCCCCTACAGAACGATGTACTGATATGGCGTTATGAGTACATGCTTGATGCACTCACGGGGCCGCGCTGCTGTGACAGAACGGCTTGTGGCAGGCTAATGACTGGCCTTTAAATTCGGGCTGGCGGGCAGTGGGGTGGTGCTGTCTTTTTTCGGTTGGATCACGGCGCGGACGCGGTAATTGCCTTTGCCGCTGGCTTGGGGGCCGCCGTTGGCGTTGTAGTTGCCGGTTTTGCCATCCACCAAAATGTATTCGCCACGAATCTCGTCTTTGCCGCTGCGTATCCAAGCGCGGTTAAATAATTCGGTTTGGTCTAATTGGCTATCGTGTTCTAGGCGCTCGCTTTCGCCTTCGACGTAATCACTGGAGCCTTCCCGTTTTTGCCGAAATTGCACCAGGGCGTTGGGATTAGCCGTGGCGGTGGCGCGGAAGTTGCCATCTTTGTCTTGGGTGATGACCAGCTTTTGGCAGCGAATGGAAAGGCTGCCTTGGCTGAGGGACACCCGGCCTTCGAATAGGGTAACTTTGTTTTGGTCGTCCACAGTCATGCGATCCGACTCGATATTCACCGGCTTATCTTTGTCGGCTTTTTCTGCCCATACCGGGCTGCTTAGGGCCGCAACACATAATCCTGCCAGCAGCGGCAGGTGACGAAGGCGTAGAGACATGGTTATTTCCTGGGTTGTAGGCTGCTGCGCACTTGGCTGAGTAAGGACAGCACATGGAGTTTGTTATCCAGCTCCAGACCTTGGGCCGTGACTTCGGAGCGGCCATGTTGCAGCGTTACCGCTTCTTTGGTGCGGGCGATTTCATCATCGGGATAGGCGGTGAGGCTGGGGGTGGTAAAGCTCATTTTGGGATTGCCCGCATGGGCATTGCGCCACGCTTGTACTTGCCCAGTGAACACCACTTCTTTGCCGTCTTTGCTGATGCTGGCCTGTTGTGCCTGAATAAAAATCGGGCTGGGGCCGCTGGCGTAGTTTAGGCGGGGTTCGGTGACGGCGGTGCTGTCATCATCGGGGTAGTGCACCATGCGGGCGCCGGTCATGGTGCTGTGTACCATGCCGTCTGTGCCCATTTTTTTAGCGGCGAATTGCTCCACCACAAAGTCGGGATCGTGGCGGTGTTGCCCATCATCGCCGCTACTGTGTTCGGTGGCCCGTTCCAGCCAAAAGGTCAGGGCGGCCAAAAAGGCCATGACGACAATGGGAAAGAGGCTGTGGCTAGAAAAGCGCATGGTGGCTTAAATGACTTTGGCCAGCATCAGATCGTGGGTGTTGAGCGCGCCCAATAAACGCTGTTCGGCGTCCAACACCAGCAATTGACTGACCTTAAACTTTTCCATCAGTTCAGCGGCGCTCACAGCCAAGGCGTCTGGGCCAATGCTGCGGGGGGAGGCGGTCATTACGTCGGCCACGGGGGTGCTGTGAATATCCCGCACTCGATCCAAGGCCCGGCGCAAATCGCCGTCGGTAAAGATGCCGATGATGGCGCCCTCGGTGTTGGCAATGGCGGTCATGCCCATGCCACCACGGGTCATGGCCAGTAGGGCCTCGGGCAACAAGGCCTGGGCTGAGATCACCGGCACACGTTCAGCCGAGCGCATCACATCACACACATGGGTGAGCAAACGCCGTCCCAAGCTGCCACCGGGGTGGGAGCGGGCAAAGTCATCCGCTGAAAAGCCCCGTGCATCCAAGAGTGCCACCGCCAAGGCATCACCAAGGGCCAAGGCCGCCGTGGTGCTGGCGGTGGGGGCGAGATTGAGCGGGCAGGCTTCTTCGGTCACCCCGGCATCCAAATGCACATCCGCTTCTTTGGCCAGGGAGGATTCGGGGTTGCCCGTCATGGCGATAATGCGCCCGCCTTGGCGCTTGACCAGGGGCACGATGGCCAGCAACTCGGCACCTTCGCCGGAATTGGACAGGGTAATCAGCACGTCATCGCGGGTAATCATGCCTAAGTCGCCGTGGCTGGCTTCAGCCGCATGGACAAAATAAGCCGGGGTGCCGGTAGAGGCGAGGGTCGCGGCGATTTTGCGAGCGATATGGCCGGTTTTGCCAATCCCACACACCACCACCCGGCCACGGCAAGACAGCACCAATTGCACGGCTTGGGTAAAAGCATGGTCGAGACGGGGAATTAAAGCCTCGATGGCGCGGGCTTCAATGCGCAGCACTTGCGCCGCCAGTTCCAAGGTGGAAACCGGATGAGAGGTGAAAGCAGAGATGGCAGTCATGAGAAGAGCAGAATTCGGTGCGCTACGGTTATTATTGGGGCGAGAGTATAGCAAACCCCTCTGGGCTTATTGTCTGGGGACGGATGGTGGCTATGTTAATGTCTTTGCTGCCCTGGCCCATGGCTTGATGTGGCAGGCCAAAGACCACGGAATAAGTACCGCCCATGGGGATCAATGCCCCGTAGGCCCATGAAAGTTGCTTATGGAAAACGCTTTAGAACTGGTGCTGTTATTGTTGGCCGCTGCGGTCGCGGTGGTGGTGGCGTGCCGTAGCCTCAATTTACCCCCGGTATTGGGCTATCTCTTTGTGGGCGCCTTGGTGGGCCCCCATGCCTTAAAGCTCTTGCCCGAATCCAATCAGGCCCATCAATTGGCTGAGTTTGGCATTGTCTTTTTGATGTTCTCCATTGGCTTGGAGTTTTCGTTGCCCAAGCTCTTTAGTATGAAGCGCATCGTGTTTGGCCTGGGGCTGGCGCAAGTATTGGGAAGCATGCTACTCGCCATGCCGTTGGCGATGTTGGCTGGCGTGTCCTGGCAAGGGGCCTTGGCCTTGGGCGGCACCTTAGCTATGTCGTCCACGGCGGTGCTCTCTAAGCTTTTGGTAGAACGCATGGAGTTGGACGCCCCCCATGGGCGGCAGGTGATGGGGGTGCTGTTAATGCAAGATCTGGCCGTGGTGCCACTCTTGATTTTGATTCCCTCGTTCTCAGAGCCGGGTAGCGAATTAGCCGTCATTTTGTTGCGTGCTTTTGGTAAGGCGGCCCTGGCCCTGTCTTTGATTTTGTGGCTAGGTCCCAAAGTCATGAAGCATTGGTTTTATGTGGTGGCCCGCCGTCGTTCGGCTGAATTATTCATGCTGAACGTGCTGTTAATTACCCTTGGCCTTGCCTTTCTGACCGAATTAGCCGGGCTTTCCATGGCCTTGGGCGCCTTTTTGGCGGGGATGCTCATTTCTGAAACCGATTACCGCTATCAGGTGGAAGAAGACATCAAGCCCTTCCGAGATGTGTTGTTAGGCTTTTTCTTTATCACCGTCGGCATGCTCTTGGATGTGCACGCCATTATTGATAACTGGTATTGGGTGCTGGGTTGCCTGGTGCTGATGTTGCTGGGCAAATTTGCCGTGACGGCCTTTGCCTCGGCCCGTTTTGGCGCCAGTCAAGGCACGGCCTTGCGGGTGGGGCTGTGGCTATGTGCTGGGGGGGAATTTGGCTTTGTGCTGTTAGCACTGATGGAAAAGTACGATTTGGTGGCGGCACAAGTCATGCAAATTGTCTTGGCGGCTTTAGTGCTATCCCTGCTGGTGGCGCCACTGATTGCCCATTACGCGGACAAAATTGTGCTGCGCTTGGTGCCCTCAGAATGGTTTTTGCGCTCCATGCAAATTACCAATATCGCCTCCCAGTCCATGACCACCTCCAAGCACGCCATCTTGTGCGGTTATGGGCGTAACGGCCAGTATTTAGGGCGCTTGTTAGAACAAGAAAACATCCCCTTCATTGCCCTGGATCTTGACCCTGAACGGGTGCACGAAGCCGCCGCCGCCGGGGAAACCGTGGTCTTTGGTGATGCCAGCCGCCGAGAAGTGCTTATTTCTGCTGGCGCCATGCGCGCCTCAGTGGTGGTGGTGACATATGTGGATACCGATTCCGCTTTGCGCGTCATCAGCATGGTGCGTGAACTGCGCCCTGACTTGCCGGTGTTGGTGCGTACCCTAGACGAAACCGATTACGGTCGCCTGCAAGAAGCGGGGGCGGCAGAAGTGGTGCCAGAATCCTTCGAGTCCAGCCTGATGCTGGCCTCCCATGCCCTGGTATTGCTGGGGATTCCCCTTAACAAAGTGCTGAAAAGCATTCGCCAAATTCGCGGCAAGCGCTACCAACTGCTACGGGGGATTTATCGTGGTGCTGGTGATCTGGCCGAAGAAGCCGCCCTCGAATCCCGCCAAGCGCGCCTACATTCCGTGGTACTGCCCGCAGGTGCCTATGCGGTGGGCTATAGCATCGGCGAATTAGGCTTGGTCCAAATGGGCGTCGAAATCAGCGCCGTGCGCCGCCGCAAAATCCGCGCCCTCGAACCCAGCGCCGAAACCCGCTTCGAAGCCGAAGATGTAGTCGTCCTTCTCGGCGACCCCGAAACCCTAGTCCGCGCCGAAGAACGGCTCTTGAAGGGCTAAGGAATGGGCAGCCTGCCCATATTGAAACGGCCCCCACATAACCCCACTTTTGTGGCCCGGCGGAGGCCATAAGCTGAGTCCGGGGGCGAGGTTTGCGAGGGGAATGAAGCCCTTCCGGACTTGCTCTGCTCCTCCGGGGCTACGGTGTCGCCCTGTGTAGGCATTGGGGGTTAATTACTGGCGGATGTTTGGCGACCAGCCTTGCCCTTGGTGCGCCGACTGATGCGAGCGAAAACGCCAAGCGCTAACACGCCCAGTACTCCACCCAATACAAATTTGCCAAGCGCCACAACCACAGCCACTGCCCCCAACAAGCCAAAACCAACAGCGCCATCAAGCAGATTTAAGCCGCCTTCAATGACTTTTCCTGTACGAGATTTTGACCAGAACCAAGACATAACAATTTCCAAGGTGTGAAGTGATGGGGGGTAAATAGCAGGGGAAATACTGATAAAGCATGGGGTTAAGTCATTTTTACTCGTAGTGCGACCACATTCTGAGCACGCGGACAACGCGCTCCTTAATAAACACTTCGTAGACTAGACGATGCTGGATGTTGATGCGTCGGGAATAAGCTCCCGCAAGATCACCAACAAGCTTTTCGTAGGGAGGCGGATTCTGAAACGGGTCGTCAGCAAGAAGAGAGAGAAGCTCTTGGGCTTTTGTCTTTAAGCCTGCTGTAGCCAGCTTGCTGGCATCCTTCCCAGCATGTTTAGAAAAAACAAGCTCCCAGCTCACCAGTGAAGCTCCCTGGCGCTCTCGCTAAGAGGTTCTGCCATTCCCTCTTTGATAGATTCGCGCATACCAGGAACAGACAAAAGGTATAGCGTTTCTTGGATGGACTGCCAGTCTTCTGCTGAGAGCAAAACGGAACTTGTGCGTTTGCCAGCAATGTGGATTGGCTGATGTGACTCCGCAGTTTGGTCCATGAGGCGATACAGGTTTGCCCGTGCTTCGCTTGCAGTCAGTGTGGTCATGTTTAATCTCCGATGGGAGCAAATGCTGTGTATTTACGAACGAAGCGTCCGCTGCTAACAGGGGTGGCCCAACGCGAAGTCGTTACCAATCAAGTAACTGTAATTTTATCAGGATATTAGAATTTCAAATCTGCCTTGAAATTTTCATTTTTAGTTTTCTGCAAGCTCTTCGTAAGAAGCTGTTCTAGTGTTATTCGTTGTCAGCACTGGGCTTCTGGCGGTAACTACGGACGGACTTTCCACGAAGAGCTTAATTAGCCCACTATGATGTCAACGCTATGGGTTTTCTGTAGCAGCGGCGCTCTTCTTGCTGTTTCCTTTGGTGCTGCCTCGGCCTGCGGGCTGGCGTAGATCAAAGCCTGTGGTCATCAGCTTGTCTTCGTTACCATGGGCCACCCATTCTAAGTAGCTGGCGAGGTGCACCAGTTGGTCGTTTAAATCGTCTCGTAGATGATTACGGCGTGCAATCACACTGTGCGCCCCATCCAAGGCTTCATGGTACGCATCCCGAAAATGACTAAAAACATCGTTTAGCTGATTCAGGCTGGGCGTAGGCGCGGGCCAAGGCTCAGGAAAATTTTGGTTAGCGCTTAATGCCGCAATAATGGCCCCACTTTTTGCCAAGAAGTCGGCGTCTTTCAATGTGGAAAAGCTGATGATTAGTTTTGCTGACATGCTAAAACCCTCCTAAAGTAAGAAACGCAGCATCGACAACAACAGGGTGGTGAACATCATATTTCCTAGCTTCATCTAAATGAATCTGAATGCCATGAAATATCTCATAATGAATGTTCACGACAATATGCTACCCCATGATTTTTCATAGTGTTAGCATGTTTGGCTTAGGGATGTGTTTTTTATTGCTTAGGCAATAAGTAAGAGGCAATAAGACCGACGTATTTATTCTTCTGTTGCCGCCCTGATTGCCCATCTTGCGCACAACGGGGCGCATGATTTGATGGATATGTATTAAGGCAAACAAGTTTTTGCGTATGCTTCAAGCCGTAAGTAAAAACACGCCAAGCTTAACTATTTTTCTTATGTGGTAACGGTAAAGTATGGTTAGGTGGAAAAGGCGAGGGATTGGCCTTATTCAAGCTTCCACCATTTGGTAACGGCAGGCGTTTATGCCCAGGATTGGGGCGGGAGTATGTTGGCGAATGGACTTGGGGATTTAATATGAAATACGGTGCAATGCGCTGCGCTTATGGCACCGTACGTGGGCTTTCCGTGAAGAGCTTACGCCCCACGAGGGCTGAATAGCGTAGCGTATTCCCCCGTCTGTGTTTGTGTAAAATGAAGGAGGTGGTGTAATGCTATTTGCCTGTTGTGCCTACGCGGACTTAATGTTAAATCCGCCAATGGCTAATGGTTTTGAATACTTTAGAAAATAAGTATAATTCCCAAGGTTGCCGATAAGCTCTTCGTAAGAAGTTCTTCTAGCGTTGTTCGACGCCAGCACTGAGCTTCTGGCGGATAACTATAGACGGACTTTCCACGAAGAGCTTAAAGGTACTAAAAATGAAACTGAGCCAAGCAGGGACAATTCTAATTTTATTGATAACAGTATATTTTTTGTTCCGCCTAGGGCATGCGCTTGCCTCCCGGTACTTTGATGCACAATTTATCCCTTGGCTTGGAACCGTTGGCCTTACTTTCTTCGGGTGGAATACACTAAATAATGACAATCCAATCGGATTTCTGGGGTTTATCCCTGTTTGCACATACATATTTCTGAAATTGGCAAATGGCCTTAGTTGGGAAACGTTAGTAAAAAAACGTGCTCAAGCCATCGGACTCTCTGCTGGAACATCCGTTACTGTGTATGTGATTACAAATCACGTTTTTGGGTTTGGGGTAACGGAGGCATCGCTTGGTGCTATCGTTGCGGCTGGGATTCTAGGATTTGCAGGCTATACGGCGTAACGGTAACCGAAAAATCTCGTAACTTAAGAGTCCAAGTCCCAATCACTTACTTGTTTGGGCGGGCTTTTTATTTTCTTACTTTGGCCTGTGTAGCGTATTCCGCCGCATGTGAAGCCATAAACGTATAACTAATCCCTAATTACCGGCGTGCTGGGTGTGTTGTTGGAATAGGCTTCTTTGCCGTGAATGCTTTGGCAACTCTCTCCCAATAAAAAAAACCGCCCGGAGGCGGTTTTTTATTGGGAACTGAGCGTGGGGCTTAGTTCTTGGCGCGGCTCTTGAATTCGCCGGTGCGGGTGTCGATTTCGATGCGTTCGCCGATTTCGATGAAGGCGGCTACTTGCAGTTCGTAGCCGGTGCCGACCAGACGGGCGGGCTTCATGACTTTACCGGAGGTGTCGCCACGGACGGCGGGTTCGGTGTATTCCACTTCACGCACTACGCTGTTGGGCAGTTCAACGGAGATGGCCTTGCCGTCGTAGAAGGTCAGTTCGCAGACTTCGGTCATGCCGTCCATGATGAAGTTGATGGCGTCGCCTAGGTTGTCTTTTTCTACTTCGTATTGGTTGTATTCGGTGTCCATGAACACGTACATGGGATCAGCGAAGTAGGAGTAGGTGCATTCCTTGCGTTCCAGGATCACCACGTCCAGCTTGTCGTCAGCCTTGAAAATGAATTCGCCGGGGGCGTCGGTGAGCAGATTCTTGAATTTCATCTTGACCACGGATGCGTTGCGGCCAGATTTGGAGAATTCAGTCTTTTGCACCACAACTGGGTTGCCGTTGTACATAAAGACGTTACCAGCGCGGATTTCCTGAGCGGTTTTCATGACTTAGCGTGTCCTGCGAGAAGAGAGTTAGGCGAGGGGCCAAAAAATAAGCCGGGCATTATAGCTGAGCCGGTAAGAATTTTTCTAGCTTTTCAACGAGATTGCCGTGCTCGGCTTGGCTTTGTGCCCAGGCATCGTTCTGCGCTTGTATCTCGGGGATGTGTTGTAAAAAGCTGGGCCAGAGAGTGGCGAGGGGGGGGGCGCTGGGCTGGCCGTTCCACACGTCCCAGAGGGCGTTTAGGGTGTGACGCGTGTCTGCGGGCCAATGGGCGTTGTAGCGGGTGAGAAAGGCGGCGAGTTTTTCGTGGTGGGCGTTTTCATCTTGGGGATAGATGTGCCAGATAAAGGGGCGGGCGGCCCATTGGGCGCGCACGAAGGAATCTTCGCCCCGGATAAAGTTAATGTCGCAGGCCCAGAGTAGTGGGTCAAAGGCGCTTTGCTCGACGAAGGGCAGGATGTATAGCCGTAGGGCGCCACGGCTGAAGCATGCTCCGGCTTGGGCCGGGGCGGTGCTGGCGCAGTAGCTGGGGGCAAGGCGTGCCGCCGCGCTGCCTTCGGGTAGGAGCACGCTGATGGGCTGTGGCCCTTGGCTGCATACGTCCCATAGGGCGCTTATGGCGGGGTTGGGGTAGCTAAAGAGAAAAATGCGTAGTTCGTCGGCCTGTTTGGGCGGGATATTGAGGCTGTGCCAAAGGGCGTTTTGGGCCTCTGAGTCGGCTTGGAAGGCGTCGCGCCGTGCGAATAAATCCCGC
>JACCDO010772933.1_pt1 | contig 17545 bp, 7 predicted proteins | sample 7446101 | NCBI WGS metagenome assembly JACCDO01 (sample SAMN15323440, study PRJNA562643) | freshwater metagenome | isolation source: river surface water | place: USA:Blue River Watershed | collected 2017-08-16 | reverse complement strand
TAAAAATTTCATTTTGTTTAATATCCATAAAAATATCAGTCCATTTTTCATCTAACGTTGATGTAATTAATAACTTACAATTTAATTCCATTATTATATTTTTATAATATAAAAAAAAAGTTTATATTTATAATCTTTAAAATAGTTTTCATAAATAATTGGCGTAATCTATATTTTTAAATGTTATAAGTGTCGAAGACAAGTATAATATATTTAATTATATCTTAATAACGCTTATTTGATATGATGAATTAGCGGCATTAAATTCATAAATATAATATAATAAGAATCTTCGATAAAACTTATATTGAATTATATGAAGATAACTCGCAAATGTATTTATTAATAAATTAGATAAATAAATATTGTTATCTCAAAAAAGTAAAACTATCTTATAAAAATATATTTTATAAAATTGTTTTAATAATATTTTTTATTTAAAAAGCGGAATAAGATTCAGAATTATCAATACCTGTAATTTCATCTAAACCTTGAACACAGTGTTGATTTGCAAAAGTAGATGGACAAGATTTTTGGTCAGAATTAGGTACTAAATCACTTTGAGCATCAAGAAATTGAGCTTGAGATGTAAATGCAGATTCAACTAATGAAGCAGCCATAGGTTCAACAACAGGAAGCTTTAAATTTTCAGATGGCATAGATTCATGCATTGCTTTAATAGTAGCAGAGTCATTACAATGACAAGGTGCATTACCATTAGCACATGGACACATACCATTAGCACTATTACAAGTTTCTTTACCACATGGACATGATGCACTTGGAATAGAAGTAACAGGTGCATTAGTATTAACAACAGTTTTTTTATCTTGTTCAATTAAATCTGGTTTAGCAGAAGGTAACCAAGATAATTCACCTGGAGCTGCAATAGATAAATCAGTATTATATAAACGGTGAGTATTAGCTACTTGTAATGTAATCATAAAAGCGACAGCAATTAATAAAGCGAGAGATGGGTCACGAACAGCCATAAATACAATAATAAAAGCCATAGCAATACGGAATAAAATATTATCAAATAACCAAACTAAAGAGCGTGGTATTTTTGGAGCAGCGAAAGCGGCATATAAACAAATAAAAACTTTAATAGTAGTAGAAATATAAATATTATCTAATGCGGAATTTAAAGTACCTTCGATTTTAACAATTAAATCTGTAACAAGTTTTTGAATATCAGACATTATTTATTATTATATAAATTAATAATAGATAATTTTTTTAATTAATTTTGGTTAATTCTATAGTTGCACCATTAAGTAATTTATAAGCAGTAGCAGATGAACTAGATTCTTGTCTAGCTCTAATATTTATTTGGTCACCGTTAATTAAAGATACAAAATAAGTAATAGATATATTATTTGTTTTACCGAAATAAATAACTGGAAACCCAGTTCTAGACCAATATATTGTATTTGTAGGTGAATTCATATATTGAGTATCATTAATAAATACATCAATTAAACAATTACCATTTGAAGTACTACAAGTAAAACCGGATGAGAATGTTAATTTATAATAACCATCCTGTAAAATATTAAAACGATAATTTGCGGAATCAAATTCAGAACCACATGTATTACCAGTATATGATAAAAAAGATTCTTTAGATACCATTGATTCTATAATATTACCATAAGTAGTAATATCAGTAGTAGTACCCATATTTAAATCGGATGTATTTGCTGTAAATGAATTATAACTCATAGAAACAATATTTGTATTACTGCTATTTAAACTAGTATTTGAATAAATAGGACCACCTATAGACAAACCATTATTAAAATAACCAACATTAGTAACTCTAATATTTGATTTAAAATAAGCATCTGCTGCAATACTTAATGAATTTTTAATTAATAAATCATTACCAATACTTAAATTGTTTTTAATAAATGCATTTGTATTAACACTTAATGTATTTCGTAATGTAGCAGAACCACTAACGTCTATATTATTAGTTCTAATTAATGATGCAACTGATAAATTATTAAAAATAATTGCAGAACCACTTATATCAATATTATTTGTACGTATTAATGATGAGACTGATAAATTAGAAAATGATGCAATACCTGCTACACTTAATATACCTGAATTATATGAAGAAGATACTGATATATTATTAATAAATGCAGTCTGTGAATTAAATATAGAAGATGATATAATATTATTAACTGATAATAAATTTGTAAATGTAATATTTGAAATAGATAATATAGATGATTTAATTGTACCAGATATATCTAATGCACTTGTTGAGAAAGATGATACTGATAAATTATTAATAAATGTAGTATTATTTAAATATGAAGGTCCATTAACACTAAGAATTGATTTAATAATAACTGAACTTAAATCAGAAACACCATTAACACTTAAAGATGAATTATTATAAATGTTATTTAGATAAGAATTATTTGATATACTTAATGTACCATTTCCGATAATATTATTTAAATAAGATACTGAATTAATACTAATAAAACTATCAGAGATGATACTACTTGCGGTTATGTTCTGAGATACAGATAATTGTGAATTAATTAAAACATTATTATTAAATTTTGAAGTACCTAAAATATCTAAATTAGATGATAAGTATGTATTACCTGATACACTTAAGTAGCCACGATTAACGTTATTAATAGTATCTATATTACCAACTACAAAGTTAGATTTATATATATTTGAACTAGGGTCTAATGGAACAAATGAATCAAGTGGATTTAAACTTGAATCATAATTATTTAAAAGCCAATATTGTTTATTATCTGGATCGCGAACTAAACCTGTATATTTATATATTCCTGTATCTTTATATTGACCTAGAAAACCTATAGGAACTATATCAGTAGAATTATTTTTAGAAAGCGTAATAACATTATCTTCAACTAACATATTTTGAGTATTAACAGTAACAGTACTACCTGTAACAAATAAGCTACCATTAATTGTTAAGTCATTCGATATACGAGCAGACCCAGAAACATCAATAGTAAATGGAGATGCATATGAATTAGTATTGAGATATAAATTATTAGCAAAAACGGCATTACTAGTATGAATGTTCGAATTTACAGATAAATAATTATTAATAAAAGTACTATCATATATACTCAACTTATTATACATAGTAATGTTTTGACTAGAATCAATTTTTAAGGCAGTTAAATTAGTATTAGTATTAAATAAAATCGAATTAGAATTATTTGCTCTAATTTCTAAATTATTATTGGTTTTACTTTGTAACAAATCAACATTTGATAAATTACCTTCATTTGTAAAAGAAATATTATTATTTATATTAATACTATTAAATGATGAATCAAATGGTAATTTTAAATAATTAGATTCTATTGTATTTGATGTAATTAAACTATTAACACTTAAGTTATTTGATAATGTTACTAATTGAGCTACACTTAATTGACTATTAATAGTTGTATTATTAGAAATACTTAGTTGATTATTTATGGTAACTAATCCAGAAATACTTAATTTATTTTTTAAAATTAGATTTGCAGATATATCTAGATCATTATAAAAATATGAAAATCCAGATACAATATTATTATTTATAAATAAATTATTTATACTTAAATTATCTGAAACAATATTAGAAGATGATAAATCTAATACAGATATAAAATTTGAAGATATACTTAATGAAGATATATTATTTGAAGTTATAATATTATTAACACTTAAATAATCCGATATTTTAATATTAGAGATTGATAAATTAGATGAAATAATATTACTTGTACTTATAGTATTATTAAATAAAGTAGGAACTGATATATAATTAAATGCATTTATAGAAGCATCAATATTAAGTATATTAGAGTAAATAGATTTATTAATACTAATCGAATCTTTTAAAATAGCAGTTGCAGATATATCAATCAAATTAGTATATAAATTACCGATACTAACACTCTCTAAGTTTTGATTATTTGAATTATTAGATGTATATAAATTACTAACTGATAATGTAGGTATAATTAAACTAGGTATATTTAAATTAGATATATTTAAAGTATTTGCAGATAAATCATTTAATATTAAATTAGCCAAGTTAGATTGGTTTGGATTAAAGTATGAATTACTTGCATCATTAATATTTTTAACTAACCACCAATTTTTATCAGAAGTATTTCTTACTAAACCAGTAAAAAGATTATTAGAACCATCATTATATTGACCAAGAATACCAATTGGTAATATATCTGAAGTATTATTATCAGAAATAAAAACTAAATTATCATTAATAAAAATATTTTCAGAATTAAAAGTAGTATGATTACCTAATACTTCTAAATTACCATTTATTATAGTATTACCATTAATACTTAAATTACCGTTTGAATATAAATTATTAACATTTGTATTTCCTCCAACTGATAAATAGTCACTTACTTTACTAGAATTATAATCAAATGAACCATTAATATATAAACCATTTTTAAAAAATGCATTTCCACTTACACTTAAAGATGATGCTGCTGTAATTGGACCAGATAAAGATAAACTATTAGCTAATATAAATCGTCCAGATACACTAAGAGATTGTGAATTAGTTGTTGAACCTTGAATTTGTAATCCACTCTTAGCGGTAATTATACTATTTACACTTAAATTAGAAGCAATTGTCATAATACTACCAATACTTAATGGTTGTTCAAAATATGATTTATATGCAATACTTAAATTACCATTAATATTTGTATTTGTTAAGTTAGAGTTTGATGAAACATTTAAATTATTTAGTTCTGAATTATTACTTATAAATAAATCAGAAACACTAATGGTATTCGATGCATACAATTCAGATATACTAATTGAATTAGATGTTATTATATCGATAGTAGCTGTATTTGATGAAATATCGTTAATATAAATATCCTGTGCAACAATTGAAGCAGTATCTATAAAATTAGGTACATAATCATTACTAATATCATTGGTAACATTATTAATAAACCACCATTTTTTATCAATCTTATTACGTATTAAACCAGTATAATTATTAGAAGTATCATAATATTGAGCTAAAATACCGATTGGTAAATTATCGTTTAATCTATTATCTTTTGCTAAAAATATAATATTATCTTTAACTTCTAAATTATCGGTATTAACTATTGTACTTGTTCCATTACCAATAATTGTTAGATTACCTTCTATAAGAACATTATTTTTAAAATTTGAATTTCCATTAACACTTAAAGTACTACTTATAGTTGTATTACCATTTATACTAATATTTCCACCTAATAATGTTGAAGCGGATAATATATTTGTATTAATTGTAGATGTAGCAATAGTACCCATATTAATAATATTATTAAACATACCTATAGTATCAGAATAAACTGAAGATGCAGAAACAAAATTAGTTTTAATAGATTGAACTGATAAATAATTTGAAAATAATGGTCCCATTACACTAAGAGATTGGGATAAAGTAGTGGTACCATAAATACTTAGGTCACCTGATGAATTAAAATTTTCGATATTTAATCTATTTAAAACTAAATTACCAGATACTTCTATATTATTAAAATATGATGTATTAGATACACTTAATTTTCCATTAATATAATTATTATCTACTAATAGGTCGGGAAATTTAATTGTATTGTTAGTTGTCCATCCATATATATTATTAACCATTATAGATTTACTTATTATATATAATATATATAATATTTTACAATTAAAATAATGGTATTTAGATGTATAAAAATTAAATCATAAGAATAAAAAAATATTTTATGATTTATTTTTTTTATTAGTATAAGAATGCTAAATTGTTTTTATGAGTTACTCCATCTTTTACATATATAATTGATAAATAAGTTCCACCACTTGAATCTGTATTAATACAGAATGCTGCTTGATTATCTATTAAAGATGGTGTATTATCATTTAAGTTTGTATATTTAACCATCATAGACCCTAGAATATTCATTGCTCCATTTACTGTAGTATCTGATAGTGTCGTATTACCTGCAACAGATAATGTATTTTCTATAGTTGTTGAACCACCGACAGATAAAGTATTCTCTAATGTTAATGAGTCCCCAATTGATAATGTATTTTCAACAGTTAAATTAGATACTGTAAGATCACCACCTAATGATATATTATTTTGAACATATAATGAATCAGCAATTGAAACATTATTTGCATATAAATCTCCTCCTAGAGATATGAAATTTTGGACTATTAATGATTCATTTATCGATATTGTACCGAATACATAGGAATTACCACTAATATACATAGAATCATCTAAATAAACTGTATTAGCAACCGATAAATTACTACTTACATTTAATGTTCCAGATATATTTGTATTGGATAAATAAGAATCATTTCCTACAGACAAACCATTAAGATATGCATTACCATTAACTGATATAGTATCTTGAATAGTAACTGCCGCATTTATAGATAAACTATCATATAATATTGCAGAACCATATACAGATAATTGATTACTTAATGTAAATACACCATTAACTGATATTGCGTCAAATAATGTAGTTAAACCATTTACAGATAAACCACTATTTAATATAACTTGACCATTAATAGAAATTGAATCATATAAAGTAACAGGTCCTTCAATTGATAAGCTTTGTGCTAAAGTAACATTATTACCAACTGATAATGCATCAAATAATGTAACTAAACCACCAATTGATACTGAATCTGTAAAGAATGATTTTCCATTTACAGATAACAAATCAAATAATGTTGTAGTACCTCCTATAGAAAGATTGTTTCTTAGACTAGCTGAACCGGAAATATCAATATTTAAAACTTCTAAATCACCAACAACTAATGTATCTCTTAAATAATCATTAACACCTGTAAAAGATATTGACCCCGATGTATCTAAGTGTAAATAATCTTTAATTAACCACCATTTATGGTCGAGAGTAGTATCACGAATTAAACCGGTCATATTTCTAGAACCATCAACATCTTTATATTCACCTAAAATACCGATTGCCATATAATCAGCCGGATTTTCATTTGCAACACCGATAACACCATCTTGAATTTGAAGACTTGTTGAGTTTATAGTTACAGAACTACCGTCTAATAAAAAATTACCACGAACATGTAAATCACCGGATACATCTAAACCATGTGTTACATAAACTGGTCCATGTATAGATACAATATTACCTAAAGTAACATTTCCACTTATAGATACAGTATTATTAATAGTTGTCGAACCACCAACTGATAAATAATCATTTAATACTAATGAATTAATAGATAATTGAGAAGTCATTATAACAGGACCGTTAAAATTTGTTGGACCTCCAATATTTAAATCATATACAGATAATGCATTTGTAGTTATTGTAGCCGATACAGATAATGAATTGTTTATTGTAGCTAAACCGGATAATGATAAAGTATTATTAATTGTAGTAGAACCCGCTATTGATAATGAATTACTAAAAGTAGCATTATTAGAAACGCTCAATGTATTTAATATTGTATTTCCATTTACAGATAACCCATTGAAGTATGACATTCCGTTTATACTCAATGTTGAATTACCAGTAATAGGTCCATTAATAGATAAATTATTAGATAATACTAAATTAGTACCATAAGTTAATCCACCTATAGATAAATTACCATTATTAATTGTATTACCTGATATATTTAAATTATTAAGAGATGTTAATCCATTAACAGATAAACTTCCAGATATAGTTTCATTACCATTAATACTTAATGATGATTGTAATATCATATTTGTACCATATATAGGACCATTAACAGACAATGCGCCATTAATAGTAAGATTATTACTTATGTCTAAATTATTTAATGTTAAACCATTTAGTTCTAAATTACCAGATATACTTAAATTATTTGCATATACAATACCAGATATTGATATATTTGAATTACCAATTATATTATTTGATACAGAAAGAGTAGTACGTAATACTGCAGTACCAGATATATCTACTTGATTTAAATATGATGTACCTGATAAACTAATAGAATTTCCAAATATTGTATTATTAACTGATAAATTAGTTCTAAATATTGCTAAATCACTAACATCAATTATATTTAAAGTAGTATCACCAGATACAGATAAAGAACCAGATAAGGTCTCATTACCTGATATAGATATAGAACTAGATAAAGTTACATTATTTGCAATTGATAATTGAGATGATAAAATTGTATTACCATAAATGCTTAAACTAGTTGCTTGTATAGATGTACCATATATAGGACCATTAATACTTAATCCAGAAGATGCTGTTATAAAATCATTAATAGATAATGTTGAACGTAATATAGTACTTCCCGATATATCAACTTGATTTAATATTGTATAACCGGATACAGATAAAGTTCCACTTAATGTTTCATTGCCTTCAATACTTAAATTATTGAGTATTGTATTACCATATATACTAAGATGTGAATTTATAAATAATTCATTTTCTAAATAAGCTTTACCAAATATACTAATATTATTGCTAATAAATGTTGAGTCTAAATAAGTATTGCTAACCGAAATATTATTAAATATTGCAGTACCACCTACACTAATATCATTTTCTAATATTGTATTACCATAAACTGATAAAGCTGTATTATTAGTTGATTGATTATTAATATATACTGTACCACCTATACTAGAATCAGAACCTACATAAAAGTTACTATTTACACTAAGTATTCCATTAATAGTTTGATTACCAGATATAGAAATATCTGTACCATTAAGCATACCATTTATTGATAAATTACCATTTAATATTTCATTGCCAAATATTGAAATTGAGTTATGTATTACAATAGAAGATACATCTAAAGTATTTAAACTAGTATTACCGGATATAGATAAATAATTACCATAAATAGTACCATTTATAGATATACTACCGGTTATAGTTTCATCACCATATAATGATAAAGTATTAGCATAAATAGTATTATTAATTGATAAATCACCACTTATTATTTCATTACCAGATAATGATAATACATTAGCATAAATAATATTATTTACTGATAAATTATTGCTTATTGTTTGATTACCAGATAAAGATAATGAAGTACCATATATATCATTATTTAATGATAAGGAACCTTGTATCGTTTGATTACCAGATAAAGATAATGAAGTACCATATATATCGTTATTTAATGATAAGGTACCTTGTATCGTTTGATTACCTGATAAAGATAATGATGTACCGTAGATATTGCTATTAAGTGATAAAGTACCTTGAATATTTTGATAACCAGATACATTTATATTATTTAGATATGAATCGCCAGATACTGATAAAACACTTACATTTACATTATTTGTTATATTAATAGAAGATACGGATATTGTACTTGTAAATACAGGGCCAAATATAGATAAAGTTGAAGACATAGTTGTTTTGTCTGAAATAGATAATTGATTATTAATAGTGGTTATACCATTAATACTTAAACTTTCTCCGATAATAGCATTATTTCTTAAAATTAAATTTAATGCATCTAATTTACCTAGAGTTAAATCTGCTTTTTGTGAATCATTTACTCCAGTAAATTCGAATGATACATTACTTGATAAATCTTGAACTAGCCACCATGTATTATTATCTGTTGTATCTCTTAATAAACCACTATATAATAAATCCGATGCATCTACATACTTACCTAATATACCAATTGCAAGATTATCATTTGTATTATTAGATGATATTAAAATAACATTATCTGATATATCGAGGGTTTGTGTATTAATAATTGTTTGAGTACCTTGAACCAATAAATTACCAGCAACTATTAAATTTTGAGCAATACTAAGAGAACTATTAAAATAAGATGTACCAAATACAGATAATTCGTTTGAAATATATTCATTATTTACAGATAATTTATTAGCATATGTCGTTCCATTTATAGAAATGTCACCTGTTAAATAAAATGGTCCGTTAAGACTAAGTCCAGATTGCATAGTAACATTATTACCTATACTTAGAGAATTTTGAAGAAATAATCCACCATATATACTCATTATATTATCAAGATTTGCTATACCACTAATACTTAATCCATTTCTAAAAATAGCATTTCCAGATACATCAATATTATTTAATTTAGCAATTGAATTAACACTAATACCACTTGTAAAAAATGCATTATTTGCAACCGACAATATATCAAATTTAGCCGGTCCAGATACTGATAAATTCGAAATAAAAACTGGACCACCAATAGATAATCCATTTAAAGTAGTATTACCAGAGACACTTAATATATTATTTATTATTGTTGAACCTGAAATATTTACATTATTTAATGTTGATGTACTTGCAACTGATAAATTATTTAAAATTGTATTACCATTTATACTTATTGATGAATCTGATATTATTGAACCATGAATACTTAAACTACCATTTATATTAATACTATCGCCTAAACTAATATTGTTTTGAATTATTAAAGACGATAATGATAATAAGTTTAATGTTGTTATTCCTGATACATTTAATGAAGAAACAGATAAATTACCACTAATAGTTTGATTACCACCAACTGATAAATCATATTTAATAGTTTCAGAATTAACAGATAATATATTTAAAGTTGTATTTCCTCCAATAGATAAGTTATTTTGTATTGTTTGATTATTAACAGATAAATAATTTAAAGTAGTATTACCAGCAACTGATAAGTTATATTGAATAGTTTGATTATTTACGGATAAGATATTTAATATTGAATTACCACCAATTGATATATTATTTTCAATAATTACATTATTTACTGATAAATAATTAGATGTAATTGTTCCACCAACACTTAAATCATATTTAATAGTTTCAGAATTAACAGATAATATATTTAAAGTAGTATTACCACCAATAGATAAATTATTTTGTATTGTTTGATTATTAACAGATAAATTATTTAATGTTGTATTTCCATTTACACTTAATTTATTAGTTAAATAAACATTATTACCTATACTTAAATTAGATTCAACAAATAAATTATTAACTGACACTAAATTCATAGTTGTAGAACCATTAATACTTAATTTATCAGATAAATAAATATTACCACCAATACTTAAATCTTGTTGTAAAGTTTGATTACCATAAACAGATATTTCTTGTAATGTTGTTTGACCACTTATATTTAATTCAGATATTGATACATAATTAGAATAAATAGTACCATATACGCTTAAATCCGAGTTTAAATAAGAAGTTCCATATACTGATAATTTATTGGATAATGTAGTATTACCCGCAATAGATAATGAAGATGATATAGTTGTATTACTAGAAACTGATAATGAATTTGATAAAGTAGTAATACCAGAAACAGATAATGAATTAGATAATGTGGTATTATTTGATACAGATAAAGTAGAAGATAAAGTAGTATTATTTGCTACAGATAAAGATGCGGATAAAGTAGAATTACCACCAATAGAAACTGTACTATTTAATTTAGTAGAACCTAATATTTCTAATTGTTGTGAATAAACTTTATTAGCAACAGATATATCACCATTTAATATAATAGGTCCATTAATACTAATTATACCATTCATTATTTGGTTACCCACTAAATAAATATTATCTGATATACTAATAGAACCATCTAATATTTCATTACCATTAATTGATAAACCATTTTGTCCAAAAATTGTATTACCAATTGATAAATTTGAAAGACCTACCATATTACCAGATAATGATAAAGATGAATTACCTGTTATTGGTCCCGAAATAGATAAATTGGAATTTGCAGTTATTGGTCCATATACAGATAACATATTTGATAAATATGTAGTATTTGATATAGATAAAGTATTATTTAAATAAACAGAATCATATACGCTTAATAAACCTGCTAATGTTTCATTACCATTAACAGATAAAGTATTATTTAAATATGTAGGACCAAATACTGATAATAATGATGATAACGTAGTATTATTTGATACAGACAAAGTATTATTTAAATAAACAGAATCATATACTGATAATATACCATTTAAAAATTCATTACCTGATACTGATAAATTATTATTTAAATAAACTGAACCAAATACACTTAATAAACCAGCTAATGTTTCATTACCATTAACTGATAAAGTATTATTTAAATAAGCAGGACCAAATACACTTAATAATGATGATAATGTAGTATTATTAGCGACGGATAATGTATTATTTAAAGTGGTAGTACCATTGATACTCATATTTGAGTTACTATATATAGGACCTGATACACTTAGCGAACCATTTATTTTTAAATTAAGAGCATCTAAATTCCCAATTACTAAATCAGCTCTTTGAGAATTATTAGTTACACCATTAAAGTTTTGAGCACTTGCATCAAGATAATTTTGAATTAACCAATATTGTTTTCCATTTATATCTCTAACTAAACCTGTATAAATATTACTACCATCTACAGTTGTTTCACCTAAAAAACCGATAGGTAATGTATCATCTGGGTTACCAAGAGCTAATAAAATGACACCATCTTTTGTTGAAACGGTTTGTGTATCTAATATAGTTTGAGTACCTAATACAGTAAAATCACCATTAATAGTTACATTTTTATTAAAGAATGCATCGTCATTAACTGATAAATAAGTGCCAATATATGCAGAACCACTTATACTTATATTTGAATCAATAATTAAATCGTTATTTGTAAATATTTTACCATTTACACTAATATCACCATTAAAAATTGCAGTATCATGAACACTTAATAAACCATTTAAATATTGATTACCGTTAATTGACAAATCAGAAGATAAAATGAGATTATTATTAAGACTTAATAAACCATTAATGAATTGATTACCATTAATAGATAAATCCGAATTTAAAACAATATTATTATAAACACTTAATACTCCATTAATAATTTGATTACCATTAACAGATAAATCAGAATTCAATATTAAATTACTGTAAATACTAAGAACACCATTTAAAAATTGATTTCCATTTATTGATAAATCTGATTGTAAAATTATGTTTTCATATATACTTAAAGCACCATTAAGTGTTTGGTTACCATTAATACTTATATCATTACTTAAATAAATATTTCCACCAATACTAAGGTCTTGAACAGCAGTAATTGAACCTGGAAATTCAGATGACCCGCTTACACTAATATTACCATAAATAGTACCTGCAATACTAAGGTCTTGACCCATAAAAACAGTTTTATTTAAATATGTTTGGTCATCAACTTCTAAATCACTTAAATAAGTAAGGCCATAAATCGACACATTCGAACCATATATATTACCATTTACACTTAAATTACCTTGAATAAGTGCATCTTGTTCAAATTCAACATCATTTTCAAATTCAATATTACGAATATTTATATTAGCAACACTCAAATAATTAAGATTAGTAACACCGGATACCGATAAACCATTTAAAAATGTAATACCATTAACACTTAAAGTATCACCAACCATAAAAAAATCTGAAAAATGTAAATCACCGCCACCTCCTCCACCACTTGAATCAATACCATTACCATAAATACGTCCGCCGACTGATAAGTCATTAACTATATATACAGTTTGACTAATACTTAAAATACCATTCATATTAATTTTATCACGTCCGGGTATATTACTTGCTACAATTAAGTTAGTTTCTAACTCTTTAACTTGTAGTTTTGGGATATACTGAAAGTTATCCTTTCTACTCATATTAGTTATATAATATACATATATATTTAGTAAATTATACTAGAACTTAAAATAGTATAATTCACTTTTTATTGTTTATAAATTAATCCAGCTAAACCATCTTTTACAATAAGAAAATTAAAGCTATGAGAGAATGTTCTTAATAAAATATTTGGTTTATAATTATTATTTACAAATTTAGTTGGACTTACAAGTGTGATACTTATATCTTTTCTTAAAATCTTTGAAAAATTTAATGAACCTTGTGGATTATGAGAACATGGATTTAATGCAAAATTATAATTATAAATATTATAATCTGTTCCTGTTCTAAAATTATCATATAATTGTACTGAACTTAAAAATATTTCATCTGTTACTGGACTTATTTCTTGATTATTTGCTAATATAACACCATTTTCTATAAGATGGTCATCATAATCAAAAGTATAAATACCATCACCATATTTAATATTAAATGATGTTGTATAATTATCTAAAAAATTGGCATTATATACATCTTCTCTTTGTAATACCCAAAATACATATTTAGTTGGATGACAAAAATCTAATGGATAAAAGAAAGTATTACGTTCATTTGGTTCATTCATTGTTTCACTAATTCCAACATTTAATAATTCTATAAGTAATTTAAAATCTGTTTTTCTAAAAAATGCTTGTTCTTCTTTATCTAAAAATATATTTTTTAAGTATAATTCAACATTATCTATTTTACCTAATACTTGCTCCTCATACATACCATATAATTCAGGTACTGTACCACGTGGTGTTTCGTAATCAGTAAAACCATTAACACCTGGTAATGTATCACCAGTATAATTATATTGTCTAATTAAACATTTATTTAATGGTTTAAATTTAATTTCAATATTAATTTCGGTATTTGACATTGAACATATTGGTAAATAAACAGATGGATCTCTTGTAAAGAAAAATGGTATGTGTAAATAAGTCATAACATCCGATGTATTTGTATATCCAATACGAAAACTATCCTCATAAAAACGTGTCATACGATAAAATGATTTCTTTCTATTTTGAGAATTATGTAATTCATTATATAAAAATATCAATTCACCACTCATTCTTTCAATAACAGAACCATTAAATATTAATTTTACTTCTTCTATAAAATTAAATCCTATACCATTAACATATGAAGTAAATTGCGGTTTTTTAGTAAAAGTACCATCTGGATTATAATAATTATTTACTCTCTGTAAATCGGTGAATTTTACTTTTAAGTATAAACCACCTAATAAATCAGCTCTCATAGGTAATTTAACTTTTACAGTTGTACCAAAATCTGCATGAATAAAGTAATTTTCAGCTATTTTAAAATAATCCATCGCAAAATTTGTAGAACGTTTAAATACTTGTCTAAAGTATGATACTTGGGGATTACCATATAGTAATAAATCTTCTGGTCCTTTTGCTTCTATTTGAATTATATTTCCTAATGTCATTATATTATTTCGGTATAATATTATAACATATAATTAAATTATTATTTTAACGTTTTTTTATATTGTTCTAATAGAACATTCGTAATTTTAGAATAATTTTGTTTCGCATCTATAAAACTATTACATAATTCTTTATTTTTCGTTTTATCATTCTCACATAATTCTTCTAATAAATTATTACCTACATTTAGTTTATTTTTCAATTTATATTTTTTTAATTCACTTGAATATTCTTTTTTTAAATAAAAATAAATAAATAAACTACAAATTATTACCATTAATACCGTATTTATTTCGACACTTCCTTCTTTAATACTATTTGAAATTAAACTTATCATACCTACTAAAAAAATAAATGATAATAATAAATTAACATCAAAATAATTTACAATATCTGATATTTTAATTAAAACCGAATCTAAATTATCATTTGATATATTCATTTTTATTATACATAACGATTTTTTAATTTAAATTCTAAATTATTATTCTCATTTATTAAATCACTAACTTTATTAATATCTCTTATCGCATTTTCAATATTTTGTTTATAAATCTCTTTTGTATCAACTATTAAATAAAGACTTCTATTTATTAGTTTTAATGTTTCTTTACTATAATCATTATTTTTTTTTAAAATATTTAATAATTCTGTTTCATAATTTAATAAATCGATATATTCTTTTTTATATTTAACTATTATATCATCCATATTAATTATATATTATATTCTTTATTTTACTTTTTATATTTTTTATCAAATATTTTTAATTTTATTTAATAAGTAATTATGTTCATAATAATATAATAATTAAATAAATTATTCTTTAAATTTTGTAAAAGATGTATTTTTTTGATTTATATTTATTTCATCTATTAAAACAACATTTTTATCTAAATTAATTATTGAATTTTTATAAATATTAATTATATATTTTTTATGTACAATTAATAATTATAAAATATGTTTTATTAAATAATTTGCAATATCTTTATATTTAATATTATTTTTACCAAAAAGAGCAGTTAATTGATTATTACATAATACACAATCACTTTCTTTATCATATAAATTATTTTTTAATAAATAATTATTAAAAGATGATATAATTGTATTCATAGAATATAAATCATCCTCATTTAGTTCTAATAACTCAGCTAAATTAGATGATACTCCTTTAAGTTCATTTAAAAAAACTTGAGTAATGTTTTTATTAAGTTCATTATTAAGATTATCCGAATTCATAATTAATCCTTGATATATTACTAAATAAAAGTTTTTATATCAATTTATTTTATTAATAAATTAAAATAATTTAGGTTTTGGATTTAGTTAAAGTATGCGCTATTAATACTCGCCTAATACGATTTGTTTAATAGTTGATATTGATATTTTCATTTTATGATTTGTTTCAAGGTCTTTCTTAACTAATGTATATGATTTATAGGTTGTATAACTTTTTTTTATTAATTCTAAATCATTACTTTTATACTTCTTTTTATTTGCCTTTATATCTAAATGTTTATTTTCTAAATAAGTATGTTGTAATTCAACACCATCTGATGTTTGAACATACCCATTAATAATTAAATTTCCATTATGTACTTGATTATGGCAATTATGACATAATTGGACTAAATTCCATAAATTATTTTTATGAAAATAATCTATCATACCATTATTATTTGCAAATTGTTGTTCATTTATATGATGAACTTCTTCTGTTTTCGATTTACAAATAGAACAACAACTAATTATTAATTTACTATTAAATTGTGATGTTTTATTTACAATAACTTGGTCATTAATACCCATAATTCTTTTTCTAACTGTGTTTGCTAATGTTATAAATTCTTCATCTAAATCCATTGCCTTCGCCACTTCTAACCCATAAATAGCACTACCATTACCTGGTTGTAATTTACGATTATATATTAATTTCTTAGTAGTTTCATTATATAATGTTTCCATATGAAACGAATTTACAACATTACTACTTTTTATTTCATCCATATCCGCTAATTTATGTAAATGAGTAGTAAAGATAAAACTAGAATTTTTATGACATAATCTTAATACACCCGCTGTAACTATAGCTAACGCCGAAGTTGTTTCAGTACCAGAGCATAATTCATCACCTAAAACAAGAGAATTTTTATTAGCTCTTTTAAGGATAGCGCGTAATTCACTCATTTCAACCGCAAAAGTAGACTGACCTTTAAATAAATTATCATTTGATGATATTCTTGTAAATAAGTATTTATATGGTGAATATTCAAATGTCTT
>JACCDO010463574.1_pt1 | contig 17550 bp, 21 predicted proteins | sample 7446101 | NCBI WGS metagenome assembly JACCDO01 (sample SAMN15323440, study PRJNA562643) | freshwater metagenome | isolation source: river surface water | place: USA:Blue River Watershed | collected 2017-08-16 | reverse complement strand
GAAGAAGAATCATTTCTTTTTCCAGCGTTTTCTGAAGGATTATGAGATCCAGTGGCGGACAAAGCATCTGGAGTCATTTTTGGCACAGCACATTGCTGCCGTAAACCGGACACTGGACGACAAGTCTAGTGCATTAGAGGCGAGTGGTAATATGGATCTGGCGGCATCTGTGCGCTCTTGCCGTATTAAAGTTGAGGATCTCATTACTGGATTCGCTGCGCATGTAAAGAAGCATCATAAGGAGATTCAGTCGACAAAGATTGATGATGAATATAGTGATTTTATGTTTCGTATGCAGGAAAAGCTTGACGATGAGTTTTTTGTAGCAAATAATTTCCAGACCTCTGTTCGTGGCATGAAGGTGCGTGGTGTGTATTCTACGACTGCGGAAGCGGAGATGCGTGCAAAGAAGCTGCAGCGGTCTGATCCTCTACACAATATTTTTATTGGTGAGGTTGGTAAATGGCTACCTTGGGATCCTTCTCCTAATGCAATTGCCAATCAGGAGTATGCAGAGGACCAGCTCAATCAGCTCATGAAGAAGTATAAGGAGAATGACGAGGCAAAGGAGAAGTTTTATAATGAGAATAAGCTGAAGAAGCCGGCCAAGCAGGTGTTTGGGGGTGCTGGCGAGGGGGAGGGTGAGGAGAATACTGAAGCTACGAACACCTTTGAGGGTATGTTCGGAGCTGCAGGTGATCTTGCTCTAGAGCGTAAGAAGGCAGCTGCGGCAACAGCGGCTCCTCCTGCGTCTGTTGATGACGCTAAGAAGACTGACTAAACGTGTCACTTATGCTGTTCTCTTTACACATTGTCTGTTTTCTCCTTCGTTGCAAAATGTTCCTTCAGGGCAAACAGCACCGGTGGCGGGATTCGGGGAACGGCAGGGTACAACAAGTGGGTTTGTATGACCCTGACCAGCGAGCCCTAAATCTTCGAAACCGGATACAACATTACCAAATATGGAATTCAAGTACTTGATAGCAATAGGTACAAAAATTACAACACCAATAAAAATGACTATTAGAGAGATCAGATCACCTTTGCGTTTGCTGGCCATTCTATAATAAACGCGTATAAAATGAGGCAATTAGGATTGTCTAATTTTATCTGCGAGCATGATACACTGATTAGATTGTTTTAGGGGAAGACAGGTAGGCCACATTCTTTAGGGATGGAGGGAGGTGCTGAAGGTGCACAGTATCCATTCATACAGCGAGTTCCTGGGGTTTCACAACCCCCTAATTGAACACCACAACGAGACGCAGGACCGGGTGTAACTAAGAATCCTTCAAATACAGGCCCCCTTAAAAACACCAAGCCTATACATGCAATTACAAGTAGAGAAATAAGGAGTCCTGTTGTTCGTTTTAATTCAGTCATATTCCTACTAAGTCTTAATTTGTTTTACGAACCTGAATGGTAGGGCCACGCAGACGCTGGCCATTCTGTCCATTATAAGCACTTGCATCGCCGCTTCCAAATTCATCTGCAGGACCACTACCCCCAGCACCACGTGAATGCGCCCAAAACTCTGGTGCGCCTATACGGAAATCCCCGTGGATATTTGCTTTGTACCAGAAAATACAATCATCTAGTTTATTGGACTGTGTTGCGTTATTAATAACAAGACATTCATAATTTTGAGTGCATTGATCCATAACTTGACAGAAAAACTCAAAGGTTGGAAAAGCACCACCATAGTTTTCATAAATCCGTTTACGATTTGTTGGATATGGTTCACGTAAAATAAAGACGTAATCAACATTTGTACGAAGAGCTGGCTGAATACCGAGAGGGTACTGCATAGTGATGATAAAGAACACCTTGAGCCAACGACCGTTCATGAAGAGATAGCGAATATTTTTATCATGTGTCCAGCTATCATCGTACATACAGTCATCGAGAATTAGGAAGGATCGTGGATCTACGCGACTTTGAATACCCTGTTCAGTCTCTTTGGCAATTCGTGCCATAATGAGTTTCTGACGTTTCACATAATTGGCTAAAATCATTGGATTGTATTCGCCATGAATGAAAATGGGGGGAATTATTTTACTGTAAAAACCGTTAGACTCCTCTGTACCACTAATAACAGTACCTGCCGGCATAGATTGATGATGATAAAGCAAATCACGAACAAGTGTGGACTTACCAGTACGACGACGACCAATAAATACTGCAACCGCATCCTGAGGAACAGATTTCATGTCAAACTTTTTAATATTAAAATTGAGAGCTGATCCTGCAGCCATTTAAGTACTACAAAGAAATACAGCAATTTAATACAATAATATACGCGATTGAATATACAAATACACTCTCTTGAAATAAGTCAGATGCCGACGAAACCTAATACAAAGGCTAAGCCGGAAAAAAGTCAATTTCAACATCTTTTAGATAGTTTTCTTGTTGAATCTGACATACCGGAATCTCTACATGCAAGTTTTCCTAATATAAAAATTCAACAACGATTTATTCCCGGTATATGTCGATTTGCACCGCCAAGCAAAATCTCCAAGTTTTCTACATTTAATACACGCGCAAATCTCATTAAATGGGTGCCTTTAGAGAAAGGCAAGAATACTAAATTTGGTATGGGAACAATTCAATATAATAACGGCACAATTGAAGAAAAAAAGGTATTTGTTAAAACAATACATTTACTTGACCCGTTTACATTTGTTAAAGGCGATTATGGTTCTTATAAAGACGGTGATGAATGGATGCCCACTTTAGAAGAATCATATGAAGAACGGCAAAAAAAGTTGAACTCCATGTACAATCAGGCATATATTGATGCAACAGCACAAGCAGTCCTAAGTCGTCTAAAAGAGGAAAATATGACTCCACATGCACTATTGTCATATGGAATGGTTGTAGGAACACATAAAAGTTATTGGTATGATATTACAAATGATTTTGAATCACTTAGGGCTCGTAGTTGGTTTTGGGATGCTATTGGCGATGATGGTAAGTGTTTGAAGTTCTCAAACAATGACGGTGGTATTGTTGATTCTAAACTTGAAGATATGCTTCGACAGAAACCAGAAGAATTATATGATAGCGAGGAAGATTATTGCACTGACAGTGAAGAGGACATGAGCTCAGAAGAGGAATCCGAGGAGGAGGCAGAGTCTGAGGAGGACATGGGGTCTGAGGAGGCAGATGAAGATAGTTCAGAAAATACGAGTGAGCAAGAAAAGTCAATTACAGAGGAGATCGATGATCAGATCTCTGCCTGCGATCTTGATGATCTGCCTGTCACCGCCGAGGCAGACCTGCCTGCCTCTGCCGCTGCAACCGCCTGCCTGCCAGCAGAAGCAGATGTTGCATCCATCGCAAGCGCAGACTCTGTAAATATTCTCAATATTACTCGTATCAGTAATAATACTCAAACAACTTCCCATAATATCCTTGAGAATCATATAGGAGTTCGTGTACAAATTGAATGTAAAAATATGCCAGTTCTCCTATTATTTCAAGAAGCCGCAGATGGAACAATGGAAGAATTATTAGAAGAGGAGGAGTCTGTTCTTAATTCACTGCTATCACCTGGATCGGGTGATGAGGGCAAGACAGGTTTTTCTATGTCTGATAGCATTGAAAACATGTCAATGTTATTAAAGGCTGAAAAGGATGAACGTTGGTCAGCATGGCTTCTTCAAATAATTGCAGGCTTATCACAATTACAAGCACTCATCAGTTTTTGCCATAACGATCTTCATACAAATAATATTGTGTGGACAAAAACTCCCATTGAATATTTATATTATAAACGAACAAACGGAGATTATTATAAGGTACCCACATATGGTAAACTATTTCATTTAATTGATTATGGGCGTGCGACATTTTCAATTGGTGATAGGATGTTCATAAGTGACGATTTTTTTGATGGAAACGATGCATTTGGACAGTACAATTATGGGGCATGTTTCACGCCTGATCGACCTGTTTTATATCCAAATATGTCATTTGATCTTTGTCGACTAGCAGTAAGTCTGTTAGACTCACTTTATGATAGCACACCAACTGTGAACTCAAAAGGACAACAACACATCCTAAATGTCGAAGGTCGCTGGAAGAAATATGAAACATCTAGCGATCTTTATAATACAATTTGGAAATGGCTAATTGATAATAAAGGGAAAAACGTGCTACGTACTGAGGACGGCGAAGATAGATTTCCTGGTTTTGATTTATATGTACATATTGCAAAGAATGTGCATAAAGCAGTTCCAAAAGAGCAGTGGAATGCGCGACCATTTAATAAATTTAAAACATCACATCCTCATCCAGCTGCACTCAAAGTGTACAATTAGATCTGCAGTTCATAATCAGTATTGCCCCCACCACCGCCACCCCCACCATAATGCCGAGCCATAACCTGATCAAATGATGGAATGCCTGGAATTTTTAGAGAAAGTTCAGGGAAGAATCCTGGTATCATTGTCTTTAGAAAGAGGACAATTATACCACCTGCAACAAAATCACGACCAACAGATTTTCCAGAAGGTTTATCATCTCGATAATAGGTTGCAAGTACACCTAAAAGCGAAAATAACACTGCTCCCGCAAACAAATATACAATTGTTGAAGAGTTAAACATTAGTTTTTAACGTAAGAAAGAATTAATTTTAGTAATTCTTTCCTCACGTAAACGCGGCAACGTAGCAACACAGTCATTTAGAGTTCGTCGTAATCATCCGCAGATAGACTCGCCGGAGCTACATCATCATCAAGTGTCTCATAATTGTCTAAAGCTGTCCCAGGTTCATCCGATATTTCTAAAATACCAGTACCATGTTCTTCAGATTCCTCACCAGTTTTAGGGTTAAATAATAAATTAGAGTTATCCCCATCATATACATTATCATATTCGGCAAATTGTACAGAACTCTTATCGTCAATTGTTAATACAGGCGATGTTTCTTCATGGCTTGCAGGTGTGGATAATGCCTGTTCATTACCTCCCATTTGATTTGTAGGCATAGTCGAAACATCTAACAGCGCTTTTACAACAGGGTGATTTGATGTGTCATCTGCAGCTGCAGCTGCGGGCACAGCTGCCTCAGCTGCCACCGCCGGCGGCGCAGGAGCAGCTGCCTCTGCCACCGAGGCAGATCCATTCGCCGCAGACTCCCCATTATCCTCCTCATCCGTATCTGCCTCCACATGCTCATTATCATTAACAATAACACATTCACGTAGAATATTCTTAACAGGAACCAGTCCTCTAATTGCATTCGAAATACCATCGGCAACCATTGCCTCTGCCTGCCTATAATTCTGCTGCTTGTCTAAATTCTTTACATCTTCACGGAATAAATATGTATTTTTCCAATATAAATTACTGGTTTCACACAAAACTTTAAATAAGAATCGTTCAGTTTTAGGGACATTAATTTGTACATTTGCATTTTTCTTAGAGGATACACGAATTGCAGTTAGGATCTTTGTATGTGCAATAAAAACAGCTGTTAGAAGATCTTCCAAATATTCACATGCAATTTCGTACTCAAGTTTCTTTATTTCATGCGTAACTTTTTCCATGTTCCATTCAGGAATCTCTTTTAGATAGGTTTGGAATTGGTAAAGTATTTTTTGTGATTCACGTCCAACCTCTTCGCGAGCCTTGTCAAGAAGAGATGTGAAGAACTTGAATATCGCCGGAACAATGAATTGGCAAAGTTGTCTTGTATACTCGGTTCGCGCATCCGAATATGCCAATAAGGCCGGATCAGAATATGTCGAATCCATAACTCTTGAAATAATCCGATTAAACCAGTCCTTTTATTTCCGCAATTGCACACAATCAATTAAAGCCCATGGATTGCCATTATTAATTATTGTTGTAACAATATCCATCTTAGATTTATCGGAAAATTTATTAAAATTATCATTAATTAAATGCCAAGGATTGATTGCTGCATTATAAAGTTTAAGAGATGGACTATTAATATTTAAGTCCGTATTTTCATTATGAATTTTTTTAATATGTGTCCAAATATTTGGGAAAAATGTGGCTAAATTAAGAGCCGATTCTAGTTGGCGTCGAGTCTTATTGCGAGTGTATTTAAATATATCATTTAGGATATCAGAGTTTACTCTGCGACCAAAGTCAATTTGTAATTGTTCTGAAGTCGGTTGTTGTAGTCGAATAATTTCACAACGACTTAAAATTGGCTCCTGAATCGATTCAAGTGACTGGGCCTCCAGGCAGAAACGCACAGAGGGAGCATATGTCTCCAAAATACGACGCAAGAAACTTTGCGCCTCAGGTGTCAAATCATCCGTTCCTTCAATCCATAATAGTGTCGGCTCAGCACGTAACGCCCATTCATGAATAATTGCACGCTGCTCCCTTAGCGTCCTATCCTTCCTACAAGGACAATGTAACAATGTTCGCCGTTCTTTTTGTGCTAATTGTTTTATATAATGACTTTTACCACTACTTGGCGGTCCTACAACAAATACAGGACGGACTTTGGCAGGCTGCTGCAGCGGCTCACTCATCTCTAATAGCTTTTTATCTCAATGGCTTAGACCAACAATTAGCAGTTATTTGGTCTAAAACAAATGTACAATACATTAATAATGTATATCCCTTTCTTTACAGTTCTTTCAGGTCTTAACGGATATAAGTCACTCTCGAATGAAGTATATTATCCACTTGCGGCCACATCAGGCCTATTGGCTTACTGGCGGACATCTGCAAAATACAATAAGTTACCTCTAGATAAAAAACTGCATTATAGTCCTCCTGGCCGTTTTGCAATTACAGCGCTAGCAACAGGAATAAGCATGGGTCTGTCAGGTATAGTGGGGCATTATACAGGACGTGCAATTAGAGAAGTGATGGATTCTGAGCAACCACCTGCCACTTGAACCACTGCGATTATTTCTTACCCTGAGAACCCATCATCTCCGCATAACGGCGCATAATAGTCTGCTCATCCTTCTCTGCATTCGCCCGTAAACTCACATTTAGGACATTCTGCTCCAATGCGCTAACAAACTCAGGTTGCGCACGTGCCGCATAAATATCCTGCTGGAGTGGATGACGATACTTCACGCGACCAATATCACCTGCACCTGTGGGCAAGCTCTCCACGCGATTCACAGCATTTGGCCGGTCATTAATATAATCTTCATTGAGCTTCTTGGAACGCTGATGAATTTCACCAGTAAACACCTGAATACCGCCATTACCCGCATAAGGCTTACGTATAGCAGCAATCTGCTGTTTATTCGGATTGAGACGCATGTTTTCAGCTGCACCATGATCTGTATGATTCTGATGGGATGACACAGGGATACCATAATAGTCGCGTTTAGAGAGTTGGGCCTTCTGGGTCGGCTTGGCAATATCATCAGGATCATACACCTTCAATTTAGTAGGCGCAGATGCAGGTGCCACACCACCCATATAATCCCATTTGACAGTACCCTCCTTAATTGTAGTACGGGCAATATCAGTAGGGTCCCAGACAGTAACGGAAGGAGCACCACCTGCGTAGCCTGTTGCCACGCCTGCCTGATACAGGTTGCCAACAGTCTCAGCGCGGCGAGTAGGACGGCTAGGATCATCATAATGGATAGTACCTGCCCCTGCCTCTGCCGGCACTAAGTTGAGACCCATTACACGATCACTTGTTGCAGTACGCTCATTATCCTTGTTCTCATAACTGCCACGACCATAATCATTCGGCACATAGCCTTGGCTCTGGAATCCTTCACTATTTGCATCACGTCCCTGTCCCTCACTAACATCACCCTGGTAAGTGCTTCCGTCTGCATTACGGAAACCAGCACCACCATATTGCTGTGTCATTGGTGTACGATAAGAACCAGTAACATAACTCTCCTGGAAATCCTGGGAAGCTGCTGTACCTTTATATTCAACGGATGTTTCAGGGCGAGTTGTATAATTGAGGATCTGAGTTGGGCGAGTTGCCTCCTTGATGAGTTCACCAGTAGTAACAAAAAAGCGTTCACCAGTTTCATCCACATAGAATTTGTCAGGGCGATACTTACGAACTTCTCCTGCATCCTCGGCAGCAGTTCCAATAAAATGCGCACCAGAAATTATGGGCTGGTTATATGTTAGTTTAGGATTTGTTGCTACACGCAGTTCATTAGTATCCTTCATTGCCTTTTTCATGATGTCATTCACTTCTAATTGCTGGAAACCACCTTCGCCTAGAGAACCAAATTGCTGACCAACACCAGGACCAACCTTAATTTGTTCAAAAGGACGCTCGCCACCACGATTACGAGGTACATTGATACGTGATTGTACAAAATCAGTGTTGTCTTCCATTCCAAAGGGGTTACCAAAAGGAGTCTGGCCAGTGTTAAACATTGGTTCAATTTCCCGTTTAGCAATTTGAGTCGATCCTGCACCAGTAAACATATCTAGACGAGAAGTATTTGCAGTGCTATTCATATTTTGTTTCATACTTCCACCAAAAAACGGCTGCATATTATTATGAGTAAACTCGTTTGCAGGTATTTTCTGACCAGTTAGAGGGCTTGTAACGAAGCCTTCCACATATTGCGGGTTCTCCTCAAATCGATCAGATCGCATTTCAACCATTGGTCGTGTTCCCTCACCAGGAGTGGGTGCAGGGCCAGGCTGAGGAACACGTGGGGCAATAGGAGGAGTCTGGCTTGCATATCCTAATGGCATTCCTTGTGGTCCAGGGCGAGGTTCACTTGGATACATTGTTCCACGATTATTTGATGCAACGGTTGGTTGACCCATTAGACGATCAGGCTGTAAAAGTTTAGTATAAGGGTATTCATCGCGATGATTTGCAATATCACCTGTCGACTGATAATCACCGCCTGCAGGAATTGTATACATTAAATCTAAATTGGGACCATATCCAACGGCAGATGAACCTTTAGGATTCAATGTTAGAGGAATTGAATCAGGGCCGCGTGCTGCCGGCATGAAATTTTCTGTGGGCTTTCCTTGACCCTGTTGGCCTCGGAAAGCTTCTGCAAACTCACTCTTTGGCATCTTCGGAGGTATTACAGGTATCTTACAATTTCCTGCATTTTTTCCTTCAGTACCGTCTTTCTTTTCTGAAAGGCGAGATACGATATATCCTAATCCTACTAAACCGCCTAATGTAATGACTTCCATACTACACATTCGTTACAACAAGTTTTTAGCATTTAACCAGGGCTTAATGATTCTTGCATTTTTCCTTATCCAAGAGACGGCTTGGTATGAAATGATCAAATGGTGTTTCGAATGTCTCTTGAGGATTATGTAGCAAGGGTTCAAAACGATTCCAGCCAGTTGCACGAAGTGTGCAAGGGGGATTATATAGACGATTGAAGACGGTGGGGAAATTTTCATCCGGGGCGTGCTCCATTCTCATGTTGTTAAACGTATTTGTAGATGGGTCATAATTGATACGTTTACCATCGGGGCAAGGTGCTTCTCCACGTACACGAGTGCTCAGGTAATTGATGCCCTTCAAATCAGACTCAACATCTGTACGCCATTGACCAACTGGCCAGGAATCACCGTGTTTTTGTATACGAATTGTAGGGTTTACTGGAAAAATATTAGGGCAATTATGGGCCGGAGGTTGGAGGTAATAGCGAGCTGCATAGGAGGTGATACGCATGTCATCGACTTGATGGAAATCGTCCCAGCGAGGGCGTGTAAGTGCTTGTTGTCTGCCATAACAAGTTGATGTCATTACCTATTCTTTAGGAAATTACTAGTAACATCAACCTGTAGTTGGTATTCACTAAACTATCCAAATTAAGAACTGCAGTTCTTTATTTTGATAATTGACAGTAATAATTTATACGTTCTAATATTTCTGCGGTGATCCACATACATTTGTTTGAAATTTTGTTGGCGCATATACAGCAGGATATGCCCACATTTGATAAGTTGGTAGATGTACAGGGGTTTTATCAATTACAACTTCACCTTTTGTTGTATTACGAACAATCTTAGTTTCCTCAGGCTGTGGTGGCTGATATTTGCGCCAAGGAGCAAATGTGTTAGGACGTGTTATACCGCGTAAATCGGATTCAAGGTCAACCATATTACCCGCAATTAGGGTAACATTATTACCTCCTACAAGACCGAGTTCATGGCGCTTTGGTTCGGGACTTGTATAGACAAATCGTGTCATAGGATAACTTTGAGGGTTCTCTTTGCTCTCCCAAGGTGCTGCTTGAGATACGCCCGAGAAGACGGTGTCCAGGCTCATTCTACAGACTTCAAAGGAAATAGTTTACTGGCTGCAATTAAGATCGCGCACATATTCACGGCTGGGAATACCTCCACGAATCCATCCATTCGCCGCAACTTCCGGAATAAGATTCTTGGGATTCTGGATATTCTTCTTTAACATATCAATCATAGGAGTAAATTGGTTGTCAAAGAAGTTCTCTGTAACAGTACCGCATTCCTTGCCGAGGCGGACCTGTTCAGGATGTAATAAGAGACTTTCCACATCAGGGTTGCCGCGTCCACCAGCCATGTATGGGACAGTTAGGAATGGGCGAGCCTGCTGACGGATGTTGCAGCGGTTGCTTTTGAACTCAGGCTGGTTACGCAGGTAGGAATCAGTGTCAATAGCGGCATTATTGAGACCATATCCTTCACGAGGATAGATGAGCTGCTGATCAATCGCTAAGGGGTTGACGCCGGATGCGTTAGGTACTAGGTTAGTAGTTAAGTAACGACCGGGGCCGGCGCTCTGCGCATAAAAGGACTGAATACCACATAGATCATCTTTGGGGTGTGTTAGGCGATTGATATCCATACTATCTCCTGATGGCAAGTTATTTTTGTCAGGTATCAATTAGAAATGCTGGGAGGTGCTACACATAAACGAAATCGTCTTGTTGATAAATTTTGTCGCTGCATAAAAGCCGTGCAAAAAACAGTGCGTTTACGGAAAAGACCTGGGCGTGGCAAACGTCAACAGGCTGCAGAGTCAGCAGCATTTGGTATTTGTACGAAGTCGGTTTTACAAACTCGTAAAAAAACACTTTTCAAAGCACGGTGTACTAGCAGACCGAAACGCTTGCAGACGCAGAAACCACTAGGGCCGTTAATACCAATGGCCAAACCTCGCCTCACTACACCAAAACAGAAGAAGTAACTACATTACCATTTGCTATATCCATGATCCATTGATTACATGCAGCACCATATAAATCATATAATGGACCTGAGCAACCATAATGGGGTTTACCACTCATATCATAATAAAAATTTAATGGATATAGTTTCATAAATGATCCAACCGCTCCACCATCCGTATAGTATAAATCTGCTCCACAAACCTGTGTTACAATTACTTCTGGGTGGTTAATTGCCGTACGAAGTTGATCTATTTTTAATGACAGTGCAGTCAAAAGCTCATGACCTTCTAACATATTGTAATGCAGTCTGTTAGAAGATGATATGATATTTTAAGCATTTGTGTTTGCGACAATTACGAGTCCTTATTGAGCCAAGGGATGGGACTACCATCTGTGCCAGGTAGGCACGCCGCACCATTGCCTTCCTTGCAAGTCTTCCCTGGGACTTTATAAAGCCACTCCTGATAACTCTTACGATCGCTCGGAATAGAATTACTCGGCATTGTATAGAATTGTCTCTGCCCCTGATTTTTTCCAAATACATCTGTGGGATCGGAGAACCATTGAATACGGAAGAAATCATCTAACTGCTGCTTCGACTGGGGATCAAATGCTGTTACAACCGGTGGGCGCCATTTGTTGGGCTCCTTCAAGTCAGTTAGGAGGATATTCATAAAGGGATTTGCAGGTGTAGGTTCTGTCCAAGGAGAACCTGTTTCACAAGGAATAACGGTTGCGTAACCTTTTTCTTCCTTTGGCATTGGCATATTTCTCACAGGTTTACCAAATTTCAATGGAGGTGTATCACCCTTAACTGCCATACCACCGCCATTTGCAAATCCATCCTTCTGACTCGAACCCGATCCAGTCATTCCAACTGCAGACCCAGACGCAGTCGCAGTCGCAGTCTCCGAAAAAATTGTATATATTGTTGGAATCAATAATACGACAAACGATAATCCCATTATTAGATACATATACGCAGGCATTACCATAAAGGCTGCACAACCAATAATTGCAACAGTTAGGGCTATACGTATTAGTACATTGAGAACGTTATTTCCACATGCAGATGCTGGAAAAACCGTAAATGGTCGGACAAGTACTATCGGCTTTTTAATAAAACTCGGTTCACACTCAGCCATACTATTTTATAGTACTAATTACTTGCGCTTATTCTGCTTGGATTTCTGCTGAGTCTGCGCTTCTGCTGCAATTGCTTTTGCCGCTGCCGCTTCAGCTGCAGCAATTGCAGCAGCTGTTACTGCTGCGCCTTGTGGCACAGCTGTAGCTGCCTTACGTGCATCCAGCTTCTTGCGCATACGCTCTTTGACAAGTGCTAGACGAGCATTACCTTCACGACCTGCCTGTCGAGCAAGATCAGGGTCTTCCATCCCAAACAGATTCTTAAAAGAACCCATCATCTCAACAAATGCCGGATTTGTAGAAAACTCCTTCATCAGTTCCTCGGCTTCTGCAGCAATTTCCTTAGGGTTAATTGCACCACTCTGGATCTTTGCCTGTAGACGCTTACCAATCTTTTGAATAGAGCCCTGGATGACAGCTGGATTTGTGGTATAGACTTTTAGGAGCATTTCAAACGCTTTTGACGGTTCACTCTCATACTTCTTCAGCTCCTCCACATCCAGACCAAAGTCCTCAGGCTTGAAGTCACGCATCATCTCCTCCGCCAAACGTGCTAAATGACCTTTTAGGAACTTCTCAGGTAACTTAGGCATCGCCCCATCTTTCATACCAAACATGGACGCAAACTTCTCCGTAAAAGAACTGAAATCGACCTTGCTCATACGATCCTTCCATGTACCCATGAACTCCTCAAAAGCCTCCTTGGATTCCTCTCCAAATGGTGCGGTCCCATCAAGCATAACGGAAAATGCCAGAAGTGTCAGATATTCCTGAATGGACTTTTTGCTAGTCTCTGAAATAGATTCCCATAGTGCATCAGTTAGAACTACATTAGGTAGAACAGTACCGGGGTTGACAGTCACTTCACGCTTGTAATTACTGGCAGTCGCTAGAATTTGCGAACGGAAGCCTTCAATACGTTGTTCAGGAGTTAGTGCAGCCGCTGCATCAAGATCCACAGCAAGCTCGGGGAAAACCTCGCGTAAATTACCTAGGAATTCATCATATTTAGAGTTAAAAATAGATCCGAGGTTGGGGTCACTCATATATCTAGCAATTTGTAGATAATCGTTAAGTCCTTTTGGCGCACTTAAATCTGCATTTATAAATTCCTAAATGACTTGATATTTGTCAATTAGGAAGTTATTAGAATTAGTGTATTATTGTTAAACTGTATCGGATGGAAGATTGAGTGTCTTTTCACAAAGGACACATAGCACAGTCAGATATTTCCAGATTGCCTCCTGATTTGGCACAGTTAGAGTGTCCCAATGTTTATTGAAAATTGCAACAGCTGGCATAATGTAATTGAATTTCTTGGAAATACGTTCCTGTCCAACTCGTACAAGAAGTTCTACATCACGCTCAGCAATGGCGCGATGAAAATCAACATAAAAATGCTCGTGGAACATGTCAAGTACCAGTCGTGGATTAATACGCTTTGCACCAGCAATTGCTTCTGCTGCCATTTTAATATCTCTTTCATCGGGAAATGTCTCCACTAGCTCCTCAAAGAAGCGGACAAGCTGTGTTCCAAATGCTGAAAGTGCGGACATCTTCTTAATGTTTTAACGGTGGCTTATTTTTAAGCGGTGTCGCTGAGCCTGCTTTGCAGCTCTGATTTGCACAGCACGTAATAAATTTTGTGTAGGTGGCTTTTCCACCGAATGCGACTGCCGTTCGCAGACGGCTTTATTGCCGCATAACCATTGTCGGCATTCCCTGCGCTCTTTCACGCTGATACGCCTCCATTTGTGCATCAAATAATTCCTCCTTTTTACTTCTATTCGCATTATGATTTGTAATTGTGGTTGTTCCTTGACGTACGCCAGCGGATCCAGGAGCTCCATTTAGGAATTCAAAACTATGCTGAATGCGCGCCCCACCATTTCCAGCAGTAGCACCATCACTGTCTAGAAAACTATAAGGATCTGTTCCAAGTGAGCCCATTTCAAGTGTATTAAATGGATCAGGTTCCTCGCCTCCTGCGGGTGCGGGACCTGCTGATTGCCCTGCGCCTGCGCCACCGCCACCGCTGCGGCCGCCCATCTTCTGACTCTCCTTCAGACGTTTCTCAAAAAGCCAGTTCATAACTTCACTGTCTGTGCGTGGTTCATTCTCTCCTTTTATCACCAACGTCGGTACTTTCTTTAACCACCCGGGCAGCTGAGGCCTATTAGGACTTGGATCAACACAGACAAATGTAAATTCATTTTTGAAGGGAGTATTTGCTAATTCTTTTAAAAACGTCATTGACCATTGGCACTTGTTTGAATAAAAACAGATATTGGGGCCTTGACCAGTTGCCATTCTATGTTAGTCGGAGTCATATAGACGCGCATTTATGACGCAAGGAGGGCTGTCAAAATTTAGTTTACCATGCTGCAAAATTGAACTTAATCAATCCTCAAACTAGTAGTTAGCAAGCCCCAAATGTCTTCTATGATGCTCCCTAAGTTTGAGAACGTGGCAATTAGTGCCGATAATATGGAATGTCAATTTACTCTAAATCCTTATCATGTCTCCTATGCAAATACACTACGCCGTGTAATTATCACAGGTGTTGAGACCGTTGCATTTAAGGCAGATATGACTGAAAAAGGTTCCACGACTGATGTAACTGTCCATCGCAACAATACTCCAATGACAAATGAAATGCTGGCCGATCGTGTCGGACTTCTGCCACTCGCTGTAAAAGATCCCCTCTCCTTTGCACCAAATCGTTATAATTTCACCCTTAGTGCTGTTAATGATACTATGGAAGTAATGGATGTCAAGGCTAGTATGTTTAAAGTAACTGAGAATGTGGAGAATGAGGATGAACCAGTTGAAGTACCAACGGAGCGATTCTTCCAGGTAGATCCTTTGACGCGTGATACCTGTCTAATTGCAGTTCTACGCCCAAAGACAAATCCAGCTGCCGAAGATGAAGGCATTCATCTTGTTGCAAAGGCGAGTGTTGGTACCGGTCGTCAACATGCCCGTTACATCCCCGTATCTCAATGCTCCTATGAATACACTCGTGATGATAACCCTGATCGTATTAAGGAGTTCTTTGACAAATGGCTTGTAGATCATAAGAAAATCAACCCTGAGACACTGCAATCAGACTCCGAGAAACTGAAAACTCTACAGCGTGAATTTAATACAATGGCAGTCGCCCGCTGCTTCAAAATTAACGAACAAAATGAACCATATAGCTTCGATTTCACAATGGAATCGGTTGGTATCCTTCCAGTTCAATATATTGTAAAGCGAGCATGTGAAGTTATTGAGAATATGTGTATGCAATATGCAAATATTGTGGATGGCGAGCTTCCTGAGGAGCTAACTGTACGGCCGTCAAGTAATCGCAGCATTGGATTTGATTTCCTTTTCCGGGGGCACGACCACACGCTTGGTAATCTCCTACAAACCTGGCTTGTAGAGAATCACTTTGTGGGTGAAGCAGAGCCACGAATCACTTATGCAGGTTATGCAGTTCCTCATCCTCTTCGTGATGAGATGGTGCTAAGTATTGGTGTGGAAGATGGGCGTGAGGAGACTGCGCGACAGGCGTTGCAGGTAGCAGCGCGTGCGTGTGCAGCGTACTTTGAGCAGACGAAGAAGGTTTGGATGGAAACAGTTGGTATGGTGCCTGCAGGCGCAGGTGCTGGAGCTAAAAAGGCAGGTCCTGGTGCAGGAGCAGGTGCAAAATCCGCTCGTAAAGCATCCGCAGTAGTTGCGTAAATTCTTAAATGCAATTAGGGAATGTTTGAAACTCCACAAACAAAGTTTGTAGCTATTTTTGGTATTGCTGCATTAATGATTGGAACAGCAACAACTGCTGTTGTGCATAATGTCGCAAAAAGTCTCTATTTCTTAATTGGCTACTTGATCTTGATCCTTGTTGCCGTGGCGGATATTCATTGTGTCTTAGTGGGTGGTTGCGAGCTTTTAGGATGGATCAAGACCATGGCAATGATGCTCATCTTTTTAATTAGCATTATCATCTTTGCATATGCTGTGAAATTGAAACGTGCGGAAATAGAGTTTGATGCAAAGCGTGATAAGAGTCGTGAAGTTATTACATATGAATAAATGACTTGAATTATAAAATCAATTAGAGATTACGATGTAACGTCTAATTGATTTATTGGAATATTATCGCACAGGAGTGTATTAATGCTTGCGATGTTTTCTGGAAGATTTGCGATGTTTTTTCGACATTTTGCGCATCCTGCGGCGACCACCACTACTGGAAGGACTGGAGGGATTTGGTGCCAAGTTTTGCCCCTGAGGTGGATTTAGAGATGGAGGTTGAGGAGTGTTGCTGCTAGGGTTTTCTCCTGCTGCACGTTGAGCATTAGTGGCTGCTGCACGTTGATTATTAGCGGCTGCTGCACGTACAGTGTTACTGCCAGGGTTTAGTTGAATATTAGCAGCTGCTGCCATTCCTGCAGAATTTGCTCCATTTGCCTTGCGAGTAAATTTACTTGCTAACCATGTTACAGGGGCTGTAACTGCATTCCAAAGTTTCCCTAATGCACTTCTCTCAGGCTGTCCAACTGCCGCAGCAGTGGCCTCTCCATTACCTCCCCTATATCTCCGTTTACGAGTAGTTTCGCGGCGGCGATTCATCTAACAATTAGAGATATTAATCAACTTCCTCTACGCGGGGACCAGGACCGCCAGCTGCTGGCCTATCCTCGGTCGGCGCACCACCCTCTGCCCCCTTATACAGACGCAGCAGAACCGGGCGCACACGTTCCTCATACCTCTTCAGCTCCTCCTTATAGGTCTCGGCCTCCTCCGCCGGATGCGCATCGAGCCAATCAAGGCCCTCCTGGATCGTCTTCTCCGCATCCGCCACAGCATCCTCACCCAGCTTGCTCTTCACACTATCATCCCTAATTGAGTTACGCGCATTGTAAAGATACCCTTCCATCTCATTCCGCGCCTCCACCTTCGCCAGTCGCGCCTTATCATCCTCCGCAGCCTCCTCAGCCTCCCGTACCATTCGATCAATATCTGCCTGGCTTAGGCGTGCCTTATCATTTGTAATGGTAATTTTATGAGATTTACCCGTAGACTTTTCTGCAGCTGATACATTTAGGATACCATTTGCATCAATATCATACGTCACCTCAATCTGTGGGACTCCTCGAGGCATTGGAGGCAGGCCCTCCAGCCGGAATTGACCAAGCAAATTGCAATCCTTTGTAAACTGCCGCTCACCCTCAAAGATTCGAATATCGCATGCAACCTGATTATCGGAATATGTTGAAAACG
>JACCDO011635238.1_pt1 | contig 17551 bp, 3 predicted proteins | sample 7446101 | NCBI WGS metagenome assembly JACCDO01 (sample SAMN15323440, study PRJNA562643) | freshwater metagenome | isolation source: river surface water | place: USA:Blue River Watershed | collected 2017-08-16 | reverse complement strand
TTTACAACCGGAAAATAGTGTAATATCGTATCCACGAGAGCGATTATTGGAGAAGATAAAATTTATATATGATTATTTATATAATGTAGATTATTTGGAACATGATGAAAATTTGTATGTTGGAATTTTTGAGATGGCGATATTTAAATATCAATGTGAAAATGAGAGTGCTTATTTGTGGAAATCGGATTTTACAAAATATGTAAAACAGTTAGCGCCACATATTAAGCATATATCGCAATTTGCGCGAAATTTGTATAAAGAGAATGTGAAAAAAGGTGAAATATATAATTTTCATGAAAAGCGAATTCATTCGAATCTGCCGCTAGTGGGTGAATTTGATATGATCAATCAAAACGCATTAGTTGATTTAAAGTTTTCACAATCAAGTATGGATCGATATGTGGATCAATTATTAATGTATTATATGTTGTATGATCCGACGTTACAATCGAATATTTCGTTAGAATTGTGGAATATATTGAAGGGGGAGAAGGTGACAATAGAGATTGATCGATCAAAAATAAATAGGGTAATATGGTTACAGGTGTTGTGTAAAGCGTTAGGTCAGAAGTTACGAAATATGGTATTTATATATGATTTGGAGACGACGGGATTATATTATACGAATCGGAAGGTGGATATTATAGAGCGTCATGTAGAGGATTATGGAACGCGATCAGTGTGGAGTTATGGATTGGTAAAACCGGAACATATACCGTTTATTCCGTTTGAGATTACGCAATTAACGGGGATTACGAAGGAGATGGTATTTACGGAAGGTGAAGATATAGAGGAAATGAGATTGGAGTTTGAGAATATATTTAAATATTGTGAGAAACCGATTTTTATAGCGCATAATGGGAACGCATTTGATCATAAAATATTATTTGAAAAGGAGATGTTAAAGGAGCAAGAGTGTATATGTATAGATAGTCGATATTTATTGCGATTATTGATAGATAATCCGAAGATATCGGAGCAAAAATTGGAAAACATATATAAATATTATTATGAAAATGAGGTTGTGGAGAGTCATAGAGCGTCGAGTGATGTGTATATGTTGATCAAGATATTTGAGCGGTTAGGATTGAAAAATAGTGATTTAGAGGCATTATCTTAATAATTATTTTAATAATTATTTTAAGAAAAATATATTTGAATAATATATTTTTAAATGATAGAATATAAAATAAATGGAAGAAGTATCTCAATTTATAGGCAATGATAATATTATATTAAATAATTTACTTAAAAATAATATAACATTATTTAAGAATCCATTTGTAGAGCATTTATTTTTTGATACATATATAAGAAGTGGTTCAGGAAATAATTCATATAAAGTAATTGAGACATTTATTTTATTTTTGAAAAGTTTTAATGTAAATAATAATATTATAAATGGAGTTTTATTACCTATACTTGAAAATTCATATTCATTTAGCAATATAGATTATAATATAAATATATCATTTACAAAATATAAAGATAGTATATTAAGATTAATTGATGAAAATGGATCTTTTTTATATTTAGGGGGATGGTTAATAAAAGACCCACATGCAGTATGTTTATATTATGAAAAGAGTCATCTAAATGAAAATAAATATAATATTTCTATTATTAACTCTGGGATGGGTGTAAATCATCATGGAGAAGAACGTACCGATGGTAAAGTTCCAATTATTATTAAATATGATAATGTTAGTAGAGAAAAATTAATAGAAGTATTAAAATTAGAAAGAAGATGTAAATTAGATCCAAATCTTTATTCAAAATACATAAGTAGTTTAACAAATATATTTATTAATTTTCCAGATATAGAACTTGATCCTTATAATATAGAAAGTAATAATATTAAACTAAATGAAATATTAAGAAGTAGAAGGTTAATAAGTGAAGATCAAAAAAAAATTAAACTTTTTTTGAATGATAAAATAAGAAATATATATTTAGAATCTGATTTTTATTATAAAAAAGGATTACCAAATATAGATGATTATTTTTATGATAATATTGAAAGTATATTAGGAAAGACCAATAATAAAATATATTATGATTATGCTCAATTATCTGCGAGTTGTTCATTTTATTCAATTTATTATTTTATAAAAAATTTTATTACTTCAAAACCTACACTTCAATCTCAAGAAATATTTAAAAGATTTGATATATATATAAGACATACAATTATAGATTTAATAATTAGTACTGAAAAATCATTATTAAAAAACATTGATTATAAAGATTATAATGATTATTTATCATTTTTATATATTTTAAATAAGGATTATAATTACAAAAATGATAAAATAACGGAGTTAATTAAAATGTTAACGCAAAATGTAAATAGATTACCATTTATAAAAAAAAATGATACAAAAAAGTCATAATTATATACATTATATAATAATTATAAATTATTATTGAATCTTTATAAAAAAGAGAAAAAAATAGAATTGTTATATATTATAAATATAAAAGAATTTTATGAATTAGAATCTTATAATTATAGAAATTATGTTGATATATTATTATATGATTTTTATAAAAATGTATTTGATGATATAAAACAAAATATACAATATAGTATTTATTATAAGAAAAGACATATTAATATTATAGATACATATTTTACAGATAATATTTTAGATTCATTATCATGCATTGATAATCCGTATTATAACTATTTTTTATTTATTTTATTATCCAATTCTTTAAATACATTAAGATATCAACATGAAATAATAAAAGATGAATTCTATTATAAAAAAGTTTTAATTATTTTGAATACGTTGAGCAATGATATTTATTTTTTTAATATTTTAGAAGATATATTTGATTTACCTATTAAATATTTTTTAAATAGTATTGAAATATATTTATATATATTTTCCGATAAAAATTCTTTGAATAAATCAATTTATAATTTATTTACTGTTAATGAAGAATTATTTCAATATTCAAATGTTAAATTATTTAATGAATTTATCAATACATATAAAGAGGTAAATAGTAGCATATATGATAATTATTTATATAAAGATAAATTTTATATACAACGTAGAATGAATAATAATTATTACATATTAAATAATGAACATTTATTATATAATTATTTAAATATTATTTTAGATTATTATCATTTTAATAATGATTCTTATTTTTATAACAGTACAAATAATATGTATAATGCATATCAAATAGATATAAATAAAAAGAGTATTTATTATGATTTATATATAAAACATATTAATAATATTGATTTTGATGTTGATTTATTTATTAAAAATATACTTTTAGATAATAATAAAAATTATAAAAATATATTAAATATTATAAATATATTATTAGAAAGTAATAAATTAAATGAAGATAATATAAATAAAATAAAAGAGAAGTTAAGTTTAAATACAAATTTTTTATTTTATAATTATTTTTTTGATAATAATTATGTATATTTTTTAAATGAAATAAATAATTTAAAAAAAAATACAGATAATTTATCAAATATTATTTTAAAAAAAATAATAATTAATCATAAAAAAAAAGAGAATAAAAATAAATATATTGAAAATGATATAAATAATATTTTTGCAATTTTATTAAAATCAAATATATGTAGTAAAAAAAAATATACAATTATTGATTATGATTCAAAATATAATTTATTATTTAATAATATAAAAAAATGTTTATATCGTTCAGAAAGTATACCATCTAATAGTGAAGATGTTTGTATTATAAATGATTTAGATGAAGTTATTCCATTAAAATTAAGGTCAAATATATTATATTATGATAATTGTGAATTAATTGTTTATAATAAAAATATAAAAAAAAATATGAATGAAAATGTTAATAATCCGAGACGTTATGATAAATATATTAAAAATATATTACATTATTTAGATGAACCTTATTTAGTTTATAAAAAAGGAGATAGATTGCATATTTTATTAATCAATCATATAAATTATGAATTTATAATAAATAAAGATAATATTCAATTAAAAGATAAAAAAAATAAAAAAATATATAATGTTATATATGAAAATGAATTTTATGAAAAAAACGCATTATTAGCAATATGGATGAATGGTATGATCAATGGTTTTTTATTAGAAGATATAAATATGCCAAATGTTTATAAAATATTATTATTATCAAATAAAGATTTTATAGTAAATATATTTAAAAAAAATGAACCACATATATCGATTGTTGATGATAATTATATATTAACTTATGATAATGAGTTTAATAAAATTATAAAAGAAGTTTTACCAGAATCAACAATTATTAATTTACATTATAGTTATTTATTTATGAAAAATAATGATTTAAAAAGTAATTATTTACTCTTTTTATCACTTTATTTTGCTAAAAATAACACAATATTATATAATCATATTCATATATTTAAAAATACATTATTTTATGAAATAAATAATTCTACAAATACTTATATAAATAATTTTGAAAGTAATGTTTCACATAATTCTTCAATTATAATGGTTAATTTATTAAAACATACATTAACATATATGAATTATAATATTATTAGTTGGCCATTATTTTCTGATTGGAGTATTACAAAAGATAATGATGATGTTGAAAAACGTTTAAATATTGGTTTTAAACAAGAAGAAATTTATTCAGATGAAATAATTCAAAGAAAAGAGATAAATCCTTTATTATCTAAATCAGAAGATATTGTAAAAAATGTTAAAAAAAAAATAGACAAATTCTTTTTACAAATAAAGTCCGTAAAAAGTGATGCTAAAAATAGTATAAAAGCTTTAAATAATAGAGAATTAACAAACTTTATACGTGATATTGAATTTTATTGTCCAAATAGTAATAGTAATATAAGGTCTATTATAAATAAATCTAATTTTTTAGCAAATATTTTAATAAATGGTAGTCAAGCAGGTGGATCAAAAATAAATTCTGGTGCTGGATCTAAATCTGTATCTGAATCTGTATCTGAATCTGTATCTAGATCTGAATCTGTATCTGGATCTGAATCTGGATCTGAATCTGTATTAATAAGAAATGAGGATATAGAAGTAAATAAAAGAATGATAAATCATTATAATGAAAATGTACAATTATTTAGTAATTATCAATCTATTGTATATGATGAAATATTAAAACGACCGTATGATATAAGTATGAATATAAATAAGAAGTTAGAAGATCGTTTTGATGGATTATATAATTTAAGTAATTTATTACTTGTTAATCATAAATATTTATATACACAAATTTATTTAAATCAAGTATATTATATTATTCAAGAATTATTTAATATATCTAAAAGTGAAAAAGATGATTTAAAAAAATGTATTTTATTAGGTGAAATTTATAAAAGTATTGATGAAAATATAATAATATCAATAAATCAATTAAATACACTAAATGCTGCATCACCATTTAAAAAAAATTATGAAATATTATTTGAAATTGAAAATGGTTATTATATTCGTCAACAACAATATAAATTTATTGAAGATGTTTATAAAAGTAATAATCAAGTAGCACATCAATTATTAATGGGTCGTGGTAAAACAAATGCAATTACACCATTAATTATTTTACAAGAGTATATTAAAAATAATTCTAATCAATTTATGATAATATTACCATCTTCATTAATATTACAAAGTTATAATGCGTTAAGTCCATATATAAAATATTTTAAAAATATAAATATATATGCTGGAGAGTATTATAAATTATTAAATAAACCAAATCAGTTAGTTATTACGAGTGATACATTTATAAAAGAGTATGTATTAAGTCATATTTTATTAAATCAAAAAAAAAATCAAAATCGATTTAATAGTATAAATGATTTATTTAATAAAGATATGATATGTATTATGGATGAAATTGATAGTATGATTGATCCATTAAAAAGTAATCTAAATATAGTAGCATCAGATTCTCGTCGTTTAACATATATAGATCATATTATTGACTTTTATTTTAATTATTTTACTACATCAGAAGAAAATAAAGAGAGATTAAAAGCAACTTTTATTGAATCAATGTCTGCTTCTTCAAATGATAAGTTTATAAAGATAATTAATGATAGTATTTTATTTGTAAATAATAATCGTTATCGTGGAGAATATGGTTTTGGTAATTATAATAAAAATTATAATATAACAAATAATGAAGGTTATTTTACATCTATACCTTATATGAATAATGATGATCCAATGAATGGTTCTAAATTTAGTGATATTGAACTAACTATTGCATCAACAATTAAAAGTTATATAGAAGAGTGGAGTATAAATGGAATTCGACTTATTGATTTATATTTTATGATATATGAATATAATAACGCGAATAAAGATATTTATCAATTAGATATAAAAATTGCTAAACATATATACATTGAAATAAAAGAATATTTTGGTAAAGATATTGATAAATTATTAAGTAATATAAATATTATAAATGTATCAAATATTAATCAATTATCAAATTATTTTAATTTATATAAAAATTTTAAATTATTCAAAGGTAATAGTTATAATTATAAACCATTATTAAAAGAATATTTACATAAAATTATTGCGAAATATTTTATGAAAATAAATCAAACACATTACAATATATCATTTATTGATATAATGGGTATGATACCTAAAAAGATAATGTTTACAGGTACTGTTGATTTTTTGACTCCCATTCATGAATATAGAATAATGTTTCCATCTTTAAATATACAAGTACCTATAAATAGTAGATCATTAAATATACCAATAAGAGAAAATGGTAGTAAAAATATATATAATCCAATCTATTCAATATGTAATTTTATTAATGAAGATAATTATTCTCAAGGTGCTATTAAATCAGCAATTATTGGTTTATTAATGAATGAAAAACCAGAATTAGTTGTAAATACTTTAAATGTAAATATTAGTTCATTAAATTTACAAATAAAAAATCAATTTAATAAAATTGGTAAAGAGATAATATATATAGATGATAATGAAAAAATATTATTTAATTATTTATTTACAAAAAAAAATATAGAAAAGTATAATTCATTAATTGATGTAGGTGGATTTATATTAAAAATAGATGTTTTAACAATGGTTCAATTATTATATTATTATTTTGAAGGTAATAAAGTGATATTATTTGTAAATAATAATGGAGAACGTATGATATATGAAAACAATGAAATACGAAAATATAACAATGAGATATTTGAAAATGTATTTATTTATTATGATAATAAACATATAATAGGTATTGATTTTAAACAATCAATTGTAATGAAAGGTTTGGTAACAATAAATAATAATAATACATTAACTGAAGTTGCACAAGGAATGTTCCGATTACGTAAATTAAATGTTACACATAATATTGATTTTTACATGACAAATGATTTATATACTCAACTTCAACCAGGTAATTTAAATATAAATCTTAAATTATATCAAAAATTAAAACAAAATGGTAAAACCTATAAAGAATCTACTCAATATTATATGCAAATTCAGTTATTAAAATATGTTTCAAGATATATGAATAATTATATATTTGAATCATATAATGAAGAATTACAAATTTTACTTGAAAGTATAAGATCAAATATAAATATTGTTCAAAAATATGTGGATCTTTTATTAACTATAAAAAAAAATGTTGGAGATATTGTTATTGTACCGAAAAAACGTGAATTTATATTAAGTGAAAAAGAGAAAGAGAAAGAGAAAGAGAAAGAGAAAGAGAAAGAAAAAGAGAAAGAATACGAAGAAGAAAAAGTTACACTAATAAATGCTTATAGATCATTACCAGTTCATAGATGTAGTTCATATACATTTACTGATTTAATTACAAATATAACTCAATGTAGTACAGATCCTTTATTTAAATTACCTTTTTATTATACTATTTCATTTGATACAAATTACTTGAATATATTAAATGGTAAAAATATTCGAAACGTAAAATCATTTTATTTATTACAAAGTGGTTTAAATTTTATGATTATATCTGAAAGAGCTTATTTTAGTTTCATTGGTATGGTTAAAAATTATATGGACATTTTTCAAAAAACAAATCCTAATCAATATCGTACTTCTCTTTCACCGCATTTACAACGTGTATTTGATTTAACACCTGATGAATTTAAATCATCTATATGTGATATTCGCATACTTAATTCAAATATGGATATTGTATTTAGTGGTAATAACTTAATTAATAAATATAGAATATTTAAAAAAAAATGTAGAGATATATACAAAAACACTGTTCGTAATCAATTTATTTATGATATTATATCACTTCTTTTCTTTAAAAAAAACATGTCATTAAAAAAATTATATAAAATATTTAATATAATATCACGTATAAAAAATAATACAGAACGTAAAAATATATTTGACATTTTTAAATTAATAAATGTTTATAATATATTAAAACATAAACAATTTAATATAGATATTATAGAAGATGATTTTTATGAACTTAGAAATCATGAAACTGTTATTAATTTTTTCTATTTAAACAAGATTACAGATGAATCATTACGTAATACAATTTTTTCATATTTAACTGATGATATTCGTAAAAGTGAGTTGATTCGAATATTTAAACCAAATATTGAATTAAATATGACTCAAGCAACTCAAATAAATAGTGAAAATAATACATTATATTCAAATAAAAATATAAAAAAAAAAATTAATATAATGAATATAACCAAACCCATAACGGAAGAAATAAAAAATGGTGAAGTTATAATGCCTCCACCACCTCCAAGTGGACGTGAATAATAATAATTTGATCTTAATTATTATAAAATATTTGAAGAGTAGTGATTTAGAGAAGTTATTGAAGAGTAGTGATTTAGAGAAGTTAGGTTAAAATATATTTTTAGAAAGTTAAAATAAATTATATAAAATAATTTATTTTATATAAATAGTATATAGTTAAAATGAATTTACCTGATATTACGGATATAGATATAAAAAAAATATTACAAAGTAATAATGGTTTAATGTATGAATCATATTTTGACAATCCATTTGTAGAGCATTTATTTTTTGATACATATATACGAAGTGGATCTGGTAATAATTCATATATTGTATTATCTACTTTTATATATTTTTTAAATATGTATTATAATCAAAATAAACCACATAGTGAAGATTCAACCCATTTTTATTTAAAGTTATATAGTCTTTTAAATTCATCTTTAAATAAAAAATATTTTGATAAAAGTGATTTTGATAAAAATTATAATGATATTATAAAAGAAATAAATGATAATGGTCATTATTTACAAATGGGTGGGTGGAAATTAACTGATCCACACGCAATATGTTTATATTTTGAAAAAGGAGAGTCAAATATGTCAAACGGGTCAAACAAATATAATTTTTATATTATTAATTCAGGCATGGGTGTTAATAATCATGGTGATAAAACTAGCGATCATAAAAGACCAATTATTATTAAATATGAAAATATAAATCAAGATAATATTAAAGAAATAATGAAATTACATAGAAGATGTAAAGCACAAAAAGAACAATTAAAAAATTACAGACATATAATAAATAGTATCATTTATTATTTTAATCTTCTTAAAGTAACAATAAATTTTGATCCATATAATATAGAAAAAAATAATCAAACCTTAGAAACTAACTATAAAACAATTGAAAATCATTCTGAAACAAGTTATGTAAAAGTTATTTTACAATATAAAGAAAATTTAATGAATAATAATTTTCGAAATAAAGATTTAGGATGTGATTTTTTTTATACAAATGGTTTATTACCAGATTCACAATCTATAGATACATATTTTTATAATAGCATAAAAAATATACTTAAAAAACAATTTAAAGTAGTATATAATGATTATGAACAAATGTCATCAAGTTGTTCATTTTATTCAACTTATTATTTTATAAAATATTTTTATAGTATAAATAAAAAAAGTAGTGATTTTAAAAATTTTGATTTATTTATACGTCATAAATTAATTGATTATATTATTGAATATGGCAATGAATTAAAAAAAAATATGTTTAAATTAGACTATAAAAAACAAAATGATTATAGATCATTTCTTCATACCTTATATAAAGATTATGATTATAAAAATGATGAAATAAAACAATTAATTAAAGAGTTAACTAAAAATGTAAATCAACATCAAATTGTAAGAACTTTATTTACATCATATCCAGTATATAATACATTATTAACAGGAATATATAATAATTATATATTATTATTAAAAGAGTATACGACTAATAATAGAATTGAATTAAAATATTTTGAAAATATAATAAAAAGTATTAAAGATAATATTCGTGAATTGTATAAAGTAGATAATAAAGAGTTATTTCATAAAATACATATTTATACAACATTCTTTTTATATAATTTTTATAAACAAGTATTTGATGATAAAAAAGATTATAATATTTATTATAAAAATAGTCAATTTGACACTAATAATGATTTTAATTATGATAATATAAATTTTACAATATACTATGATACTAATATTACACCAAGTACATTTTATATTTTAAATTATTTATTATTAATCATAATTTTTCAATGTAAACATGTAAATAATAAAAAAAAAAGTATAACAATATATAATAATTATAATTATAAGAATGATTTAGTAATGTTATATCATTTAAAACATTCTGTTTTATTATTTGATACACTTGAAAATGTGTTTGATATACGTGTTGATACTTTTTGTGATGTTATTTCGATGTATTCTACATATGTAAATAATACCGTATCTTATCATGATAGATTTACATGTTCTTTGAATAATAAATCAATTATATCTTTATTTAATTTTACTGAAATGGATCGCACAAATCAATTATATAAATATAATCGTACTTCTTTTTATAATACTGTTATAAATAGTATTTATACAAAAAATGATGATATTAATAATAATTCGTTATATGATTTTTTTTTGTATAATTTAGATAAAAATAGTTTGGAGAATTCTATAGAAAAAAAAAATCAAAGTTATCAAAAACTATCTTATGATTATTTTTTAAGATATGATATTAAATATTATTACTTTTCAAATGTATTTTATTATTTTAATAATCATATTGATGAAAAAATAAATTTAAAATTAGATATATTTACTACAAGTATACATAAAATGTATCATCTAGATCATTATAATAATTATCAACTAGAAAATAATAAAAAAAATATATATTATACTATTTATGAAAAGTGTTATAAATGTATTGATAAAACGAAATTTATTGAAAATATATATAAAGTAAATGATCTTTATCTTCCAACTTGTATAAATACAATTCAAATATTATTAAAATTTAACATATTAGATGATAATGATATTCAAAATATAATAAAAAGAGTATCAAATGAGTATTTACAATTTTATTTAAATGAAGATTATAATCTTTTTATAAATAAGATCATAAAAACAGACTTATTTGATAGTTTAATTGGTATAAATTTAATATTTAAAAATATGATATATAAAAATCAAATAAATGAAAATTTACAAAAAATATATAGTTTTGAATTATCAAAAAATGTTTTTAATATAAAAGGTTATAATATTATTCAACATCCAAGAAAATATAATGATTTATTCTATAGAATAGATAAATGTTTATATGAAAAAGATGGATATATATATATTATAAATGATTTAAAAGAAAAAATTCCATTAGAATTAAGAGGTGATACATTATATTATGATGATAATATAATAATATTAGATCATGATTTATATAAAATATTTCAAAACTTTTTAAAACCAAAATTGGATTATTTAAATGAACCATATATAATATATGAAAAAGATAATGAAATACATGTTTTATTAATTAATCATATTCATTACAAATTTATAATAAATGGTGATTTTAATAATGGTATATTAATAAATGAAACCATTCAATTATTTGATAAAAAGAGTAATAAATATTATAATGTAATATATAATAATGATTTTTATGAAAATAATTTATTATTAGGAGTATGGATGTGTGGTTTAATGAATGGTTTTTTGTTAGATGATTCAAATATATATGTAAAAAATTATAAAATATTATTGTTAAATAATGTTTATTTTACAAATAATATATTTATAAATAATAAGCCATATATTTCATGTATAGATGAAGATGAAGAGAATAAAGAACCATATTTGAAAGAATATAATAAAATAATTGAAACTATAAAACCTGAATCAACAATTCTTGATTTACATTTTAGTTATTTATTTATAAAAAATAATGATTTTAAGAGTATTTATTTACTTTTTCTTTCATTATACTTTGCAAAAAATAATACGTTATTATATAATCATATATCTCAATTTAAAAATGGTTTAAATGATGAAATAAATAATTATAAAAGTAATGGTTTATCAAAATCCTCAAATAGTATGGTTCAACTATTAGAGTTAACACTTAAATATATGAATTATAATATCATTTCTTGGCCATTATTTTCTGAATATAGTTTATCAAAAGAGAAAGATCATAGTCAATTAAGAATGCAAATTGGATTTAAAATGGATCCAATTTATGGAGATAATAGTATTTTTAAAAATCAAGATATACATTTTAATACTCCAAATCATAAAAATAGATCTAGTAATACAAATATTTTTGAACATAATAATCTTATAAAACAGATGAAATTATTTGAAAATATTAAAAAGAGAATGGATGATTTTTTTATAAAAATACGTGATATGGAAAGTACAAAAAAAAAAGAATTAATGTCAAAAAAGTCAATAAATAGTGAATTAAGTAATTTTATTAATACAATTGAATTTTATTGTTTAAATACAAATATTGAAAGTACAATATCAAATAGTAAAAACGCAATACATAAAATTGTATCAAATTCAAAAAATGTTAAAAATATAGTTGGTAATTATAGTACACATTTTGATTTATTTAAATATTATCAAAATAATGTTTATAATAATTTTTTTATAAAAGATGAAACTATTCATATGAATATAAATAATGAATTAATAAACCGATATAATAAAATATATAATTTAACAAATATATTGTTGCGAAATTGTAAATATTTATATATACAAATTTATTTAAATCAAGTATATTTAATTATAAATGAATTAAAAAATTTAAATGAAGATGAAAGAAAAAAATGTATTTTATTAGGTGAAATATACAAATCAATTGATGAACATATCATTATTTCAATAGATCATATTAATAAAACAAATTATGAAATATTATTTGAAATTGAAAATGGATATTATATTCGTCAAAGTCAAAAGAAGTTTATAGAAGATATTTATAAAGATAATTTTAAGCAATATGCTTATCAATTATTAATGGGTCGAGGTAAAACAAACGCAATTACACCATTAATTATATTAAAAGAGTATTTTGAAAATAAAAAATCATTTATGATAATATTACCGGAGTCATTAATGTTACAAAGTTATAATGCTTTAATTCCATATTCAAAGTATATGAAAGATATTTATTTTGAAATAATTCGTAAATTAAAATCTGGGAATGATATTTTAAAAAAGAGTAATAATTTATCAATTATGAGTGATTCTTATATAAAAGAGTATGTATTAAAAAATATTATTTTATCATTAAAAGTAGGAAATAATAAAAAAAATGAAGTATTTGAAATATTTGGTAAAGATACATTATGTATAATGGATGAGATTGATAGTATTATAGATCCATTAAAAAGTAATTTAAATATAATAAATGAAGATCAAAGAATATTAACAACAATTCATTTATTCATTGATTTTTATTTTGATTATTTTACAAAGATTGAAAAAAATCAAATAAAAAGTAATTTTATAAGAAATCAAGGAGGAAGTAATAGTAGATTATTTCAAGAAGCAATTATGAAAAGTATTACTTTTGTGGAAACAAAAGATTATAAGGGTGTTTCAGGATATGGTTTTGGGCATTATAATTATGATTATTTATTAGAGCAAAATGAAGGTTATTTTACAGCAATTCCTTATTTAAACAATGATGAACCCATAGATGGATCAAAATTTAGTGAATTAGAATTAACGATAGCATCAACGGTTAAAAGTTATATAGAGGAGTGGAGTCGAAATGGAGTTAGAATTTATGATTTATATATGATGATAAATGAATATTCAAAAAAAAATGTTGATAAATATGATTTAGGTATAAATATGGGTAAATACTTATTACCTGAAACGTATAAATATTTTGGTGATGAATATTTAAAAAATATAATAAGTTATATAGATATAATTAATTTAAAAAATGAAGAAGATAGAAATCAAATATATAAATTATTAAAAGATTACCAAAATATTAATAATATAAAAAGTAATTATGAAGGTTTATTAAAAGAGTATTTACACAAAGTAATATGTAAACATTTTTTAAAAATAAGTCCATCTCATGATAATATTTCATTTATTGATATCATGGGTATAATACCAAGAAAAATTATGTTTACAGGTACTGTTGACTTTTTAACTCCTAAAGATGAATTAAATACAATTTTTCCATCATTAAATGTAAAAACAAATTATACAAATTATAATAGTGATGCTTTAAATTACAGCAATAGTAAAAATAAAATATATAAACCTATATATTCGATATGTAATGAAATTAAAGAAGATAAATACTCACAAGGTGCTATTAAAGCTGCTATTACTGGTTTATTAATGGATGAAAAACCTCAAATTATAAATTATATAAAAACGAATGAAAATGAAAATAGTTATATAAAAGGTATTATAAATGCTACTCAATCAAATATAGATATTATGGGATTAAATGAAAAAGAGAAAAAATTATTTCATTATTTATTTAGAAAAGAAAATATTCGATATTATGAATCATTAATTGATGTTGGAGGGTTTATATTAAGAACACCAGTGGATGTTGTAGTAAAATTAATTTATAATTATTTTAATCAACCAGGAAAGGGGAAAAAATATGTTTTATATGTAAATAATGATGGTGAAAGAATGGTGTATAATGGTATAGAATCAAAGAAGTATAATAATGAAGTGTATAAAAGAGAAGAATTATTTATTTATTATGATAATAAACATATTGTAGGTATTGATTTTAAGCAACCGATTGTGATGAAAGGGTTAGTAACAATTTCAAATAGTAATACAATTACGCAAGTTGCTCAAGGAATATTTAGGTTACGAAAATTAAATGTAACACATAATATTGATTTTTATTTAGATAATAAAATAAATGAAAAAATAAATAAAAAAAATGAAAAAAGTAAATTAAATGAATTATATAATATATTAATTCAAAATGGTAATCATTATAAAGAATCTACAAAATATTTTATGCAAATGCAATTATTAAAATATATTACACGATATATGAATAATTTTAGTAAAGATAAACAAAATAATTGTTATAAAGAATATATACCTATATTAATTGAATCTTCAAAAATAAATGAATCACGAAATGTTGAAACAAAATATAAAAGATTATTAAATAATGTATATAATGGTATTCAAATAGAAATTATAAAAGATAGTGGGGATATAAATACAATTCAAAAAGAGAGCGAAATGGAAAAAGAGAAAGAGAAAGAGAAAGAGAAAGAGAAAGAGAAAGAGAAGTCAAGAGTGGTGTTAAATAGTTATTATATAAATATAGAAGATACAAACAGTTATACTTTTTCAAATTTTTTACAACCTTTTACTCAAAAAAGTAAAAATAGTTATTCTACATTTTTATTAGCATCTTTTGATCTAGATGCATCTGGTAATTTATTAGATCTATTTAATATATTAGATCATGATATAAATATTCATAAAGATTATTATACGAGAATAGGAAATAGGAGCCTTTCTTCATTTTATTTTATACAATATGTTGATAATGATAGAGATAAATCAATCTATTATATAGTACCAGATCGTTTTTATATAACTTTTATGGGAACAGTTCAAAATTATAAAAATATATTTGATAACAATATATTAATTAATGAATATAATAAAAAAATATTTAATGTAGATAAAGATACATTTGAACGACAAATATCTAAATTTACTATATTTAATTCAAATATGAATATTGTATTTCGTGGAGATAAGTTTTTAAAAAATGAAAAAATTGTAAAAATACCAATTAATAATAAAGAAAGATTATTTTATGATATTGTTTCATTATTATTTTTTCAAAAGAATATGAAATTAAAAAAAATTTATGAAATATTTAATATAATTAAAGATTTACCAGAAGATAAAAAATATACAATATTAACATGTTTTAAACAAATTCAAAAATTTCATTTAGTTTCACATCAAAAATTTGATATTAGTATTTTAAGTAGTTTTGATCAATTAAATAATGACGAAATATTAAAAAGCTTTTTATATTTAAATGAATTAGAAGTAGATATACAACCTGTATTTTTAGAATATATAAAAGGAAATATTTCAAAAGTAGATTTAATTAGAAGAATATTAGAAAGTAAACAAAATACATTAAATAAAAATCAAGCAAATCGTATAAATCAAAATAATATATTAAATAATACATATACAAATTTAAATCGAAATAATATATTAAATGAACATATATTTTAGAATACATAATAAAAAAAATAAATATTATATAATAAGATATTAGAATATTTTATGATATAAATTAAAAATGAATATTTTTGCTATTTTATCAAAAGTAGTTGCGGAATCACTATTAAGTTTATATCCAGTTTTTGTAAAAAAGATCGGTTTAAACATTCCAATTCAATTATGGACTCGTTTATTAGCATATGTCTTGATATCCTTCTTTTTTATCAACAAAACCTTTATATTAAAATCATTAACATCTTATAATGCGTTATTATTAGCATTGATTCATTTAACTCATATTTATTTTTCATATATGGGATTTAAATATTTAGATTCAGGTGTATCTTTTGCGTTATTTAATACATATCCATTTATGATATTATTGATGAGTCAAGCACCGTGGCATAATGCGTATTTATTGGCGCTAGTTGGTTTTATTGCGTTTATTTATGATAATTATATTCATCAAAATATGAAAATAGAAAAAAGTGATGATAAAGAGAAGAAAGAAGATAAAAGATTATTATTTCATACAAATTTTGGTTTTGGAGTTGTAATGATCTTATTATCTGCGTTTACGGAAGCATTGATATATTTTTTAATTCGTCGTGTAAAAACAGAAAATCATTGGAATCATTTATTTATATCGTATTTTTTAGGAGCAATCATTATGAGTGTATATATGATTTATATATATGGATATAAAAAAGAAGAAATAAAAGAGAATTTTAGTATTAGTGATACTATACAAAATGTTACTATTAACAATCGTATTTGGTTAGCTTTGGGTATAAATGGTTTATTAGGAGCATTCGGTTATTATTTGCGTTTTTATGCGAATTATCGTTTAGATTCTCAAATTTACGCACTATTATCTTATGTAGGTATTATAATGGCGTATGT
>JACCDO010784068.1_pt1 | contig 17551 bp, 11 predicted proteins | sample 7446101 | NCBI WGS metagenome assembly JACCDO01 (sample SAMN15323440, study PRJNA562643) | freshwater metagenome | isolation source: river surface water | place: USA:Blue River Watershed | collected 2017-08-16 | reverse complement strand
TTGGTTGCGGGGGCAGGATTTGAACCTACGACCTTCGGGTTATGAGCCCGACGAGCTGCCAGACTGCTCCACCCCGCGTCTGAAGCTGAAATTCTACCATTTTTTGCACTGCAATGTCGAGGTATTCCGCTCTAAATCGCATAAATAAGCGGTTTTTGAGCAGAAATTTCAATTTTGAGACCCCTTTAGAAGGAGTAACATATTGCCACGCAACATCACCTTAAGGTTATGAGATGTCAATTAGTAATCCAGAGTTTTCAAGTTCTACGCTTTTAAACCCAGTTCAGGTAAGTGGTCCTGGTGGGGAGCACAAGAAAAGCCTTGCGGTCATGATGCTTGCGGCGATTGGTGTTGTCTTTGGTGACATTGGCACGAGCCCTTTGTACGCGCTCAAAGAGTGTTTTGATCCTCACCACGGTATTGCTTATACGCCAGAAGCTCTTTATGGCGTGATCTCCATGATGATTTGGGCCCTGATTTTGGTGGTTACTGTCAAATACGTATTATTTGTTATGCGTGCAGACAATAAAGGGGAGGGTGGCGTTCTTTCTCTAATGGCGTTGGCACTCCGCTCGTTTAATAGCAAATCAAAAAGCTATTTCTTTTTTATGACGATGGGCATGCTTGGTGCTTGCATGCTCCTAGGTGAGTCTGTCATTACTCCTGCTATTTCAGTTCTATCAGCAGTCGAAGGTATTGAGATTGCTACCCCGGGCTTACATAAATTCATTATTCCAATATCACTGGTTATTCTCGTTGCGTTATTTTTGATTCAAAAGTATGGAACTGCGGCGGTAGGGAAATTGTTTGGACCAATCACGCTTGCATGGTTTATGACTTTGGCGGTATTGGGCATTATTAATATTGGTGATGCGCCTGAGATTGTTGCTGCCTTCAATCCTTTTTATGCGATTGATTTTGTCGCACTACATCCAACTACTGCCTATATTGTGATGGGTGCGGTCGTCCTGGTTGTGACTGGGGTTGAGGCGCTTTATTTAGATATGGGACATTTTGGTCGTACACCTGTTAGATATGCATGGCTATTAATTGTGTTACCCAGTTTGCTGATTAACTATTTAGGTCAGGGTGCTTTGGTGCTTTCTAACCCTGAAGCAATAAAGAACCCTTTTTACTTAATGGTTCCGGAGTGGGCTTTATGGCCAACAGTAGGCTTAGCAACCGCTGCTACCGTAATTGCATCTCAAGCAGTGATCTCTGGGGCGTATTCCTTGGTAAGCCAAGCCATCTTGCTCGGCTTTATGCCACGTATGAATATTTTGCATACTTCGGACTCTGAGCAGGGGCAAATTTATATTCCACTGGTCAATTGGGCGCTCCTATTTATGGTGGTGGTGACCATTATTGAATTTAGAGAGTCTGTCAATCTTGCGGCTGCATATGGCATTTCTGTGACCTCGACGATGTTGATTACCACTATCTTGTTGGCGGTAGTCATGTTGCGAGAATGGAAAATGAATCTATTGTTAGTTTCAGCTATCACCATCTCTTTTTTCTTTGTAGATATTGCTTTCTGGACCGCCAATTTAATTAAGGTTAAGGATGGTGGTTGGTACCCACTCGCCTTGGGATTAATTTGTTTTACTTGTTTGATTACTTGGTATCGTGGTCGGCAAATTCTGCGTCAGCGCGCAATGGAAGAGGGTATCCAATTAAGTAGTTTTATTAGTGCGCTTTTGCAACACCCCCCTCATCGAGTTGAAGGTACTGCAATTTTTCTGACTGCACACGTTGATTATTTACCAGTCTCGTTCTTGCATAACCTTAAACATAATCATGTATTACATGAAAGGGTATTCTTTCTGAAGGTAAGCATATGGGATGTGCCTTATGTTAACGATAAAGATCGAATCACATTAAAAGACTTGGGCGGCAACATTTTTGTGGTGAGAGCAATTTATGGGTTTAAAGAAACGCCAGATATGGGAACGATCATTCATCTGATTGAGACTCACTTTGATATGAAGTTCGATATGATGAACACCTCTTTCTTTTTATCACGCGATACCATCGTCCCATCTGCCATTCCTGGTATGGCGCTCTGGCGCGAACGTCTATTTTGTTGGATGTATCAAAATGCAGGTCGCCAATCTAATTTCTTTAAGATCCCCGCAAATCGTATCGTTGAGTTGGGCGCGAAGGTGGAAATTTGAGTAAGCGCTTCCCATTACATTCCAAAATTGCTGTTGGAATTTTCCTATTGTTCGGCTCGTTCGCTCGATTTGTTTTGGCAACTCCAGAAGAAGAGGCTGAGCTAGAGCGGTTAAATGCCATCGAAAAACAACTAGAAATACAGCGTGAGTGGGTTACCTACCGCTGGGAAAAAGCATCGTTTGAGTGCTACCAAGATTTCTGGGTCAATTATTGTCTTAATGATGCGCGTGCCAGCTATCGAGAAGAGCTAGATCCTATTCGGGAACAAGAGGTTGCTGTGCGTGAGGCGCAGCGCATTCTGCGTAAGAGCATAAAAGACCAGGAAGATCAGAGACGCGCAGCAGAGCGAGCATCACCGCTTAAGGCGGCTGAACGAGCAGATAATCAGCGTCAATTTGAGGAGAAACAAAAAGCGGCTGCTGCAAGAGCTGCGGATTTAGAGCAGCGTCGCAAGGATGCCCCAAAACGCGCTCAAGAGAACAAAGCGGGCACTCAGCTCGATTAACCCCATTACATCTTTCTAATACTGAGTATCTCTTGGCTAAAGTCAAAACGGTTTATATCTGCCAATCTTGTGGTGGTACCTCTGCAAAATGGCAGGGCCAGTGCCCATCATGTCAGGCATGGAACACTATGGAAGAAGGTTTGCCTGAGACTGCCTCTCAATCACGCTTTCAGGGTTTGGCGCAGTCATTGCCAAGACAAAAGCTGTCTGCCATTGCTGCGGAGGATTTACCCCGTTTTAGTACTGGTGTTGAAGAATTTGATCGAGTGTTGGGTGGCGGGTTAGTGCCTGGTGGTGTAGTTTTATTAGGAGGCGATCCAGGTATTGGTAAATCGACTTTGCTGTTGCAAGCATTGGCGCAGATGAGTAATTCAGGCATGAAAGTGCTCTATAGTAGCGGTGAAGAATCTGCTGCGCAAATTGCTTTGCGTGCAAAGCGGATTGCATTAGATGCGCCTCAGTTAGAAGTATTGGCAGAGATTCAGTTGGAAAAACTGATTGCGATTATGGATACTGTCAAGCCACAAGTATTGGTGGTGGACTCTATTCAGACTTTATATTCGGAGTTATTGAGTTCTGCTCCTGGCTCTGTTGCGCAAGTGCGCGAGTGCGCTGCTCAATTGACTAGAGCGGCTAAGGCAAGTGGCATTTGCGTCCTCATGGTGGGGCACGTGACTAAAGATGGGCATTTAGCAGGACCACGCGTCTTAGAACATATTGTTGATACTGTTTTGTATTTTGAGGGTGATACCCATTCGTCATTTAGATTAGTGCGTTCAATCAAAAATCGTTTTGGCGCCGTCAATGAGCTTGGCGTATTTGCAATGACTGAAAAAGGTTTGCGTGGCGTTACCAATCCTTCTGCGATTTTTTTATCGCAACATGAACAAATGGTTCCGGGCGCTTGCGTCTTGGTAACGCAAGAGGGGAGTAGGCCGCTCTTAGTAGAGATTCAGGCGTTGGTGGATACGGCACATGTGCCAAATCCCCGTCGTTTGGCTGTCGGTCTCGAGCAGGCGCGCTTGGCTATGCTATTAGCTGTATTGCATCGCCATGCTGGAGTGGCCTGCTTTGATCAAGATGTATTTTTAAATGCAGTCGGAGGCGTCAAGATTTCAGAGCCAGCCGCAGACTTGGCCGTCTTATTGGCTATCCAGTCTTCTATTCGCAATCGAGCTTTGCCCAAAGAATTGATTGTGTTTGGTGAGGTGGGCTTGGCTGGAGAAATTCGGCCATGTCCACGTGGACAAGAGCGCTTGAAGGAAGCTGCCAAACTCGGTTTTACAGTAGCGATTATTCCTAAAGCGAATATGCCCAAAACAAAAATACCGGGCCTAAAAGTCATTCCTGTTGAGCGGATTGATCAAGCCATCGTAGCTGCTGCCGAGCTGAGCTAAATCAATCAAAAGGGATTAGCGCAAATCCTCTGCTTGAATTAATAAAACTTGCTCATCTCCAGCAGAAACTTCCATCCAGATAACCGGAATTTGAGGAAACGCTTTTTTAAAGTTTTTGTATTCATTGCCTATTTCTAGGAGAAGTGCACCGCGCTCAGAAAGGTAATCAGGCGCTTGTGCAATGATTTTACGAATCAGATCCATGCCATCATCTCCACCAGCAAGAGCGAGGTCAGGCTCTGCTCGATATTCTGCTGGAAGCAAGCTCATTGACTCAGCATTGACGTAAGGTGGGTTGCACACAATCAGATCAAATAAATTATCTTCATTGGGTTCAGGCAAAGCTTCCCAGAGATCACCCTCTAAAAGTTCTATTTGCGAATTAAGACCATGGCGATCAATATTTCTTGCTGCCACGGAAAGCGCGGGTAGACTGATGTCGCAAGCACTGACATGAATATCAGGACAAGATAACGCCAGCAAGATTGCCAGTGAGCCATTGCCCGTACAAAGATCTAGGACATTACCGTCAGCTGGGAGCCACGGCTCAAGCGAGCCATCCACAATGAGCTCGGCAATCCAAGAGCGCGGGACAATGCTTTGCTCACTGCAGTAAAACGGCACACCCATTAGCCAGGCCTCACCAAGGATGTATGCCAATGGTTTACGTGTGGCAATCCTTTGTTCTGCTACAGCAAGTGCAGAGCGATGCTGATCGTTTGATAGAGATTGATCTAAGTGATCAAGCACCTCTGCTGGGCTTAAATCGAGCTGTTTGCTCACTATCCATAGCGCTTCACTGTTTGCATCAATAGCGCCATGTCCAAAATGTAAATGGGCTGCATTCAGTTTTTGTGCAATGTGTTCAATGCACTCGTCAACAGTAACGGATTGAGAAGGGTCAGGATCCATTTGGAATGGGGTGAGATTTAAGGAATAGAAATGATTGGCCGATGGTTTTGTGCTTAAGCAATGAGTTGCTCTAGGGTTCTACGGTAGATATTTTTGAGTGGCTCAACATCATCAACATTAACGCACTCGTCAATCTTATGGCTGGTGGCGTTAATCGGACCAAATTCCACCACCTCTTTGCAAATCTTGGCGATAAAACGTCCATCACTAGTCCCGCCGGTAGTAGATAGCTCAGTATCAACCTGGGTTTCTGCTTTAATGGCTTTACGTAGGGCGCCTGCAAGATTGCCATCCCCAGTAATAAAAGGACTGCCACCCAGCACCCAATCTACTTCAAAATCTAACCCAGCGTTTATCAGAATGGTTTCGAGACGCTCACGCAAGTGCTCCGGCTTACTCTCTGTGGAGAAGCGGAAATTAAAGTCTATGACGAGTTCGCCAGGGATAACGTTGTTGGCACCAGTGCCTGCATGAACGTTGGAAATTTGAAAGCTAGTAGGCTGAAAATATTCATTGCCTTTGTCCCATTCGGTTTCTACTAGCGCAGTAATTGCAGGGGCAGATAGATGAATGGGGTTCTTGCCAAGATGAGGGTAGGCAATGTGCGCCTGAATACCCTTGATCTTCACTTTGCCTGATAGTGATCCACGGCGACCATTTTTGATCATATCGCCCAATTGGTTAACTGACGTAGGCTCACCAATGACGCAATAATCCAAACGCTGCCCATGTTTTTGTAGGCGCTCACACATGATGACGGTGCCATCATTTGCGGGGCCCTCTTCATCGCTGGTAATTAGGAATGCAATAGAGCCAGCATGATTTGGATGTGCGGCAATAAATTCCTCCGTTGCTACAACAAATCCGGCCAGGGAGGTTTTCATATCCGCTGCGCCACGACCATACAGCATTCCATCGCGGATCGTGGGTGTAAATGGATTGTTAGTCCACTTCTCAAGAGGGCCGGTAGGAACAACATCGGTATGACCGGCAAACATCAACACCTTGCCTTGATCTCCGGCTTGCCCTTTTTTGATGGCCCATAGATTTCTGACTTGGAAATTGTCGGGACCGCTAATGACGCTTTCAGTATGAAAGCCAAGTGCTTGTAGACGCTCCGCAATTAAATCTTGGCAACCACCATCGGCAGGTGTAACCGATTGACAAGCAATTAGGGCTTCAGTCAGTTCGAGGGTGGCGCTCATGGATCGTTAGTCGCGTAGAAGTTCGTTAATGGCTGTTTTCGCCCTTGTTTGAGCATCAACCTTTTTAACAATGATGGCAGCATATAAGCTGTATTTGCCACATGCTGATGGCAGTGAACCTGGTACTACAACAGAACCTGCAGGAACACGCCCGTAATGAACTTCACCAGTTTCACGATCGTAAATTTTGGTGCTTTGACCGATGTATACGCCCATTGATAACACGGCATTTTCTTCTATCACTACGCCTTCTACGACCTCGGAACGGGCGCCAATAAAGCAGTTGTCTTCAATGATTACTGGTCCCGCTTGAATTGGCTCCAAGACGCCACCAATACCAACGCCACCAGATAAATGAACATTTTTGCCGATTTGGGCACATGAACCCACGGTTGCCCAAGTGTCCACCATAGTGCCTTCACCCACATAAGCGCCAATATTGACGTAAGAGGGCATTAAAACAGCATTTTTGCCGATAAAGGAGCCTCTTCGGGCTACAGCGGGAGGGACTACGCGAAAACCACCGGCAGCAAAGTCAGCGGCTGTATATCCTTCAAATTTGCTAGGAACCTTGTCGTAGAACTGGGTATACCCGCCCGCACTCATTGGAATATTGTCTTCTAGGCGGAAGGATAGAAGTACGGCCTTCTTAACCCATTGATTTACTTCCCATTTGCCGACATCACGGCGCTCTGCAACCCGAATCGTGCCGTCATTTAGGCCTTCCAGGACGGCATTTACGGCGCTCCGAATTTCTGCAGGGACTTTGCTAGGAGAGAGATCCGCACGGTTTTCCCAGGCTTGTTCAATGATGCTTTGTGGTGATTGGCTCATACTTTTTAGTTAACTATCAGATTGTTAAGGGATTTTGCCCTAGAAGGTAAACTTATCATTATATCGATGGGGCAAAAACGCGTCTAAGTAGCCTCAAGCTTGCTATCATCTTCCCACTTTAGAAGTAATTTTTGAACCTCTTTTTTCCCTACAAAGTACGCCGTGCAACTGAAATCGATCAAACTTTCTGGTTTTAAGTCTTTTGTTGACCCAACCCACTTTGAAATGCCCGGCCAATTGATTGGTGTGGTGGGTCCTAATGGTTGCGGAAAGTCGAACATTATTGATGCCGTTCGTTGGGTTTTGGGAGAGTCTCGTGCGAGTGAATTGCGTGGTGAATCCATGCAAGATGTCATTTTTAATGGCTCAGGTTTACGCAAGCCCTCTGGTCGCGCTAGCGTAGAGCTCATATTTGATAATTCTGAAGGACGTGCTCAAGGGCAATGGAGCGCCTTTACAGAATTAGGCATTAAGCGTGTTTTGACGCGCGATGGAAATTCGAGTTACTACGTTAATAATCAAGTTGTACGACGCAAAGATATCCAAGATATCTTTTTGGGTACTGGCATGGGTCCAAGGGGATATGCCATTATTGGTCAGGGAACAATCAATCGCATCTTAGAAGCAAAACCAGAAGAGTTGCGTGTGTTTTTGGAAGAGGCTGCTGGTGTTTCGAAATATAAAGAGCGCCGTAAAGAAACCGCTGCTCGCCTTGAGGATACTGTAGAAAATTTAACGCGCGTTGAAGACATATTGCGCGAGCTCGATCAGCAACTGACCCGATTAGAAAAGCAAGCAACTGTAGCAGAACGTCATGCAGAGTTGTCTGCGCAAATGAAATCACAACAACAATTGTTATGGTTTGTGCGTCAAACAGAAGCAGGCAAAGAGCAAGAGCGTCATGCCAATGGCATTCGCGATACCCAAGTAGGTCTTGAAGAGCAGACCGCAAAGTTACGTCATGCCGAAGCTGAGCTTGAAACGATGCGTACTCAACAATACGCTTTGCAGGATAAGGTTTCTGAAGCGCAAGGTGAGCTTTATCAAACGAATTCTGATGTTAGTCAAGTTGAATCGCAAATTCATTACGTGCAAGAAGCGCGTCAACGTTTGCAGCAACAAACACAAGATTTACAAGCGCAATTACAACGCTGGACGGTTCAGGAAACTGACGCTGCTCAAGCGCAACGTAGTGCTGAACATGAATTAGCTTTGGCTGCTGAGAAGGAACAAGCATTATTGGCAGATCTCAATAGCTTGCAAGAACAAATGCCTGGTCGTGATGAAGTCTATCAAACAGCTGCTCGTAATTTGAATGATGCTCGCGACAGTTTGGCTTCTATTGAACAACGTCTAGCTAGTTTAGGTGAGCGTATTCGAGCATTGTCTTCGCAAGCTGATGAGCTCAAAGGTCGTGAAGGTCGTCTTACGAGCGAGCTTGATGGTATGCGCAGGCCTGATGCTCAGGCTCTGCAGATGGCGATTGATCGTCAAGCCATGGCCCAGCGCAAGGTTGAAGAGGCGCGTCAGCGTGCGGCAGAAACACAGCAACGTGTCCCTGCGGCTGATGAGGCACGCAATGCTGCGCAACAAAAGATTCAGACAGCGAATCAAGATTTAGCCCAAACTGAAGCCAAATTGACAGCCTTAACTGCATTGCAGGCTAGTGTTCAAGCGCAAGGTAAGATCGGTCCTTGGTTAGAGAGTAAAGGTTTAAAAGAAAGTAAGCGTCTGTGGCAAGAGCTCAAGGTAGAGAGCGGCTGGGAAGCTGCTTTAGAGTCTGTTCTGCGCGAGCGTTTGGCTGCTGTGACCGCGAAGAGCGTCCAAGAGACCTTAGCTTTAGCTAACGATGCACCCCCAAGTCGTTTAGCGATCTTACTGACAGAAGAGATCAGTCCTGCCCATACATCTGCCCCAGCTGATTTCACACCCTTGCTCAGTCGTGTTCAAAGTGCTGGTGCACCAAGATTGACTTCAGTTTTGCAAGAGTGGTTAGACAATATTTATATTGCTACCAGTCTTGAAGATGCTTTGCATCGTCGTGAAAAATTACCAGCTGGTGGAGCTTTTGTAACCCAACAGGGGCATTTGGTCAGTCGTGTAGGCGTACAACTCTATGCTGCTGATTCTGAGCAAGCGGGAATGTTGGCTCGCGCTCAAGAAATGGAAAGTCTTGAGAAGCAATTGCGTGCTCAACAACTCATGCAAAGCGAATTGCAAGGCGAATTAGATCAATGCGTAGCTAACTATCAAGCGGCCCACCAGGCTGCTGAACAAGCACGGATTGCTGCAGAACAAGCAGTGCAAGAGGCGCATGGTTTTGAAGTCGAAAGAATGCAGCTGACACAAGCTGAGGAGCAGTACAGTCAACGTGCCACTCAAATTCAGAGTGAATTAAGTGAGCTGCGTCAACAAATGGAGCAATTTAGTAGCAATCAAGAACAATCTGCTACTGAGCTTGTTCAAGCCGAGCAATCCAAGCAGGGTTTACAAGAGGCGCTTGCAACTGCGCAAGAAAAATTAGAGATGGCTACGCAAGAGCGTGACCGTTTGCGTGAAGCTTTGCGTGCTGCCGAAATGGCTGCGCAAGAGGCTGCATTTGCGACCCGCTCATTGCAGCAACGTATTGCAGACCTTCAGCGTGACCAAAGTACTGCGCGTACCCAAATCATGGAGATTCAGGATAAGCATGATCTTGCTACTCAAGAACTAGAGTCATTAAGTGATGAGGATGCTCAAGAGAAATTACAGGGGCTGTTATTGGCGCGTAGTGCACGTGAAGCCGCTCTAGCAAACGCACGTACTGAGCAAGATGCATTGCTGCATCAATTGCGAGAGGCTGATGAAGCTCGTATGCAAATTGAGCGAAGCTTGCAACCAATGCGAGATAAAGTGGTTGATCTTCAATTGCGCGAGCAGGCCGCCCGTCTGAATTACGAACAGTTTGCAACCTTATTGGCAGATGCCGAGGCAGATCTATCTGCCCTCGAAGCAAGTTTTAGTCCTGATTTAAAAGTGGGGGCATTGCAGACAGAGGTCAATCGATTAAATTCTGAAATCCAATCTTTAGGTCCTGTGAATATGGCTGCACTGGATGAGCTTGCTAGCTCACGCGAGCGTAAGCAATTTTTGGATGCGCAATCGGCAGACTTGAATGAGGCGATGCAAACATTAACCGATGCGATTGCTAAGATTGATGCTGAGACACGCGATTTATTGCAGGGCACCTTTGATCAAGTCAATGGCCACTTTGGCAAATTATTCCCAGAATTATTTGGTGGTGGTCATGCAGAATTGGTGATGACTGGCGAAGAGATTTTGGATTCTGGTGTGCAAGTTATGGCTCAGCCTCCTGGTAAGAAAAATAGCAGTATCTATCTACTTTCCGGTGGCGAGAAAGCCCTGACAGCAATTGCCCTTGTATTCTCATTATTTCTACTAAATCCTGCCCCATTCTGCTTGCTGGACGAGGTGGATGCACCACTAGATGACGCCAATACCTTGCGCTACGCACAACTAGTTGCCAAAATGTCAGATAAAACTCAGTTCTTATTTATCTCACACAACAAGATCACCATGGAAATTGCCCATCAGCTTATTGGAGTCACCATGCAAGAGCAGGGTGTTTCTAGAATTGTTGCCGTGGATATTGCCTCTGCGGTTTCGATGGTGGAGGCTGCCTAAGTGTACGTAGAACAAATCATGACGATGTTGGGTTTGTCTGATTTGCAATTTGCGCTCGCAGTGATTGGGCTACTGATTTTGATATCAGTAGCCTTTCTCAACTTTAAATATTCCCGTGCTCGTCGCAAAGAAAAAGAAACCAGTTTTTCTACGGAAGAGCGTGTAGCTCGCGAACCAACCTTTGGTTCTGGATTTGCTGATGCTGCTAATCTTGAGTCTATGGGTGTTGTTCCGCCTGTTTTGGTTGAGCCCGAAAAATTTCTGATAGACCCTCGGATCGATTGCGTTATTACTCTGCGATTTGATGAGGGTATTAGCGGTGCAGAAATCCTCCAAGAAATTCAGACTTGGTCAGATCTTCAGGCGCCTTCGAAAGCGCGTTGGATTTGCGAGGGTTTAACGACAAATCATGAGGCTGGTAATGATTGGGAGGAGTTAAGACCTGACGCAAGCTATTCGGAGTTGCAATTGGCGATTCAACTTGCAAGTCGTCGTGGTGCTATCGGCGTGATAGAGCTCTCTGATTTTTGTTCACGTGCCCAGGCTTTAGCTGACACCTTAGGCTCACAAATTGATATGCCAAGCGTGAATGCTATGTTAGAAAGTGCAAAAGAGTTGGATGCTATGGCAGCTGAAAGTGACATCCAGCTCAGTATTAATGTTTTATTCGATGAGCCATGTCCTTGGGGTAATTTTGATGCATTGATGCGTTTGCGTGGCTTTAGATTGGCCCGAAACGGCCGTCAATACGAGTTTTTCAGTAATGGCAAGTTGATTTTTAACAGCGCTGACTTGGATCCCAATCAACCTGTTAAGCAAATTACGTTACTACTTGAAGTGCCTTTGGTTGGGCATGATGAGCGTGCATTTGAAAGAATGCTTGGCGAAGGTGTAGAAATTGCGCAGGCAGCGCATGGACGTATTGTTGATGACAATGGCATTAATCTTAGTGAAGGTGCGGTCATCAGTATTCGTCAACATCTTGATGTTTTGTATGCCAATCTTGAAAGATCTGGTATTCCCGCTGGATCCTCTACAGCCTCTAGACTCTTTAGCTAGGACAATACCTTGGCGTCAACTAGTCCGACAAATTTAGCGGAGCGCTATGCTTTTTTGCAAAAGGAATTGGCGCGGCTAGAGCATGCCTACTATGTCCTCGACAACCCTTTATTGCCTGATATTGAATATGATCGGCTCTACCGTGAGCTGATAGAGATTGAATCTGCCCACCCTGAGTGGATTACGCCCGAGTCTTTATCTCAAAGGGTGGGGGGTGTGGCCCTCAAAGAATTTGACTCAGTCACACATGAAGTGCCCATGCTCTCATTGAATAATGCATTTGAAGAGGCTGAGCTGATTGCTTTTGATAGGCGCTGCAGAGAAGGTCTCCATGCTGACCATGTATCTTATGCAGGGGAGCTCAAATTTGATGGCCTGGCTATTTCCTTGCGGTATGAGAATGGTTCATTAGTGAGAGCCGCTACCCGTGGTGATGGTGCAAGTGGTGAAGATGTCACAGCCAACATCAAAACGATACGTGCAATACCGCTGAAATTGGTTGGGCAAGATATTCCTGATGTGTTAGAAGTTCGTGGTGAGGTGTTTATGTACCTCAAGGACTTTGAAAAAATGAATAAGCAAGCCGCTCAAGCTGGTGAAAAGGAATTTGCTAATCCGAGAAACGCTGCCGCAGGAAGTTTACGCCAGCTAGATTCCAAAATTACTGCCAAGAGGCCGCTATCATTTTTTGCATATGGTTTAGGTGTGCTTGAACCGCAATCATGGTTGCCGAAAACCCATGAAGAATTGTTGAATAAATATGTGGCATTAGGCTTGCCAGTTTGTTCTGAGCGCAAGGTCTTGCACTCCGTTCAAGAAATTCTGCAGTTTTATAAGGAAATTGGCAGCAAAAGAGATTCATTGCCATATGACATTGATGGCGTTGTCTACAAGGTGAACTCGTTTGCAGAACAAGCAAAGTTAGGCTTTGTCTCTAGAGCGCCCCGTTTCGCTTTAGCTCATAAATACCCCGCTCAAGAAGCGCTGACGACGGTATTGGGAATTGATGTGCAGGTTGGCCGTACTGGTGCGATTACGCCCGTTGCCAGATTGGCGCCTGTAGAAGTGGGGGGAGTAACAGTAACGAATGCCACTTTGCATAATGAAGATGAAGTAAAGCGTAAAGATGTTCGGATTGGCGACACAGTCTCAGTTCGTAGAGCAGGGGATGTGATTCCTGAAGTGGTTTCAGTGATCAAAGATCGAAGACCTGCTGCTGCCAAAGAGTTTGTGATGCCAAGCCTATGCCCTGTATGTCATTCTCATATTGAGCGTTTAGCTGACGAGGCAGTTGCACGTTGTAGTGGTGGATTATTTTGTGGGGCACAGCGTAAACAAGCGTTAATTCATTTTGCTCACAGAAGAGCAATGGATATTGAAGGTTTAGGAGAAAAGATAGTTGATCAATTGGTTGATCAAAATTTAGTGAGGACACCTGCCGATCTTTATCGTTTAGGTTTTGCAGCGCTTGCTAATCTAGAGCGCATGGGCGAAAAGTCTGCTGATAATCTTATCCAAGCGATCAATCAATCCAGAAACACTACGTTAGCCAGATTTATTTTTGCTCTAGGCATTCGTCATGTTGGAGAAACCACTGCAAAAGATTTGGCTAATCACTACCAATCTGTACATGCTTTGATGGATGCTAGTGTCGAAGATTTGCTAACGGTAAAAGATGTAGGGCCTGTCGTAGCCGACTCGATCAAGAGTTTTATGGAAGAGTCTCATAACCGCGAGGTAATTGAACAGCTTCTTGCATCAGGAATGCAATTGGCTGTGGAAGAAAAAGTCATTAGCGCAAATGTAGCAGGCAAAACCTTTGTTCTGACTGGTACCTTTCCAACTATGACACGGGATGCAGCAAAAGACTTGCTCGAAATGGCGGGTGCGAAGGTGTCCGGATCTGTTTCCAAGAAAACCGATTATGTTGTTGCAGGTGTCGATGCTGGCAGCAAATTAACTAAAGCTGAAGAGCTAGGCGTTCCCGTCATTGATGAAGCGGCAATGCTAGATTTACTGAAGTAGTAATCTGCTTTTTGACTCTTAAGCCCCTAAAGCTTCTAACAATTCAGTCTCAAGTTGAATTTGTAGCTTTGGATTTTTTCCAAGATTTGCAGCGTCAAGCAATAAGACGTCTTCAACACGCTCACCAAGTGTATTGATGCGGGCGCTATGAATAGAAACTTGATGTTTCGCTAACACTCTAGAGATGGTATAGAGCAAGCCGGTACGATCACTAGCTGAGAGTGCAAGGGTGTAATAGCGACCGCGATCATCGGGAACCATATGTACACGCGGTTGAATAGGAAAGGTGCGGGACTGTCTTGAGAGGCGTCCCATGCTTGGGGTTGGCAAAGGCTCCGCCTTTGTTAATGCGGCTGTCAACTCAAACTCAACTAATTGAATAATGTCTCGATAGCTACCGCCTTCATCCACTAAATTACTGCCCGATATTTGAAATGTGTCTAACGCATATCCGTGGCGAGTAGTGTGAATGCGGGCATCCCAAATTGAAAACCCGTGACGCTCAAAGTAAGCACAAATTCTGGCGAAAAGATCTTCCTGGTCTTTTACATAGACTGCCACCTGCAATCCTTCGCCAATTGGAGATAGTCGAGCCCTTACAATTGGTTGGTCGGCATTGACCTTGTTATAGAGGTGCCGAGTTAACCAGGCAATATCAGAGGAGTCTTGTCTGAGAAAGAATGCAACATCTAGTTGCTTCCAGAGGTCTTCATAGAAATCATCATTGATTCCATATAGACGCAGTTTGGTTCTTGATTCTTCCTGGTGTTGTGCTAGTTCTGATGAAGCATCAGGTTTTGCTCCTCCTAGTACCCGCAGGGTAGCGCGATAGAGGTCTTCAAGCAATTTACCCTTCCAGGCATTCCATACTTTAGGGCTAGTGCCGCGGACATCGGCAACTGTCAGCAAGTACAGGGCAGTGAGGTGACGTTCGTCACCCATTTTTTTGGCAAAAGCGCGCACTACATCTGGGTCTGTGATGTCTTGCTTTTGAGCTACCTGACTCATATTGAGATGTTCTGCCACAAGCCATACTAATAATTCTGTATCTTTTTTATCAAGACCATGCTCCTTAGCAAATTTGCGCATATCCGCTTTGCCAAGTTGTGAATGATCGCCACCACGACCTTTGGCAATATCGTGAAATAGTGCTGCAATCACGATCAACCAGGGTTTTTCAAAATGGGCAATCAGGCCACTGCAAAAAGGAAACTCATGAGTATGTTCAAGTGTCATGAAACGGCGAACATTGCGCAGCACCATCAGGATGTGCTGATCTACCGTATATACATGAAATAAATCATGCTGCATTTGCCCTACGATTCTTCTAAAGGCGGGTAGATAGCGACCTAGCACGCTAGTACGATTCATGAGTTGAAATGCACGACTCACACCCTCGGGTTGTTTGAGGATCTCCATAAAGAGCGCGCGATTAATAGGATTGGTACGCCACTTAGCATCCATCTTTTGACGAGCGTTATAAAGCGCTCTAAAGATGGTTGCAGAAAGACTTTTGACATTAGAGGTTTGGGCAAATACGAGGAAGGTTCGCAAGATCTGCTCGGGATGTTTTTGAAATAATTGCGGGTCGGTAATATCTAGTACGCCCTGTCTTTCAATGAAATGCTCATTACCATCACCAGGAATGGCGTGGGTGGTTTTTGATTCTTGCGGAAAGAGTAGCGCCTCAATGTTTTGCAAAAGAACATCATTCAATTGGGTAACTGCTTTTGCGGCCCAATAGTAACGACGCATAATGGCTTCACTTGCTTGTCTAGAAGAATCAGTTTCAATACCCATGGCTTTTGCAAGAGAAGCTTGTAGATCAAAAGCGATAACATCCTGACGGCGTCCCGCTAGCAAATGTAAATTGGCTCTGAGGGTCTCTAGAAAGCGTTGGTTTCGATTTAGCTCAGTTAATTCGCGATGCGTTACTAAACCTGCTTCATTAAGATCTTTAAAGGTATTGCCCAATAAGGCAGCTTTGCTTACCCATGAGATCACTTGCAAGTCACGTAAGCCGCCAGGACTTTCTTTGCAATTGGGCTCCAGAGAGTAAGGCGTGTTTTGGTATTTGTAATGCCGCTGAATTTGCTCTGCTAGTTTTGCCTGGAAAAATGTTCTAGGATCCATCGCAGTTTCGTAAGCACTGGCAAATTCTTTGAACAATTTCTTTTGTCCATGAATGAAGCGAGATTCAAGCAAGGAGGTCCGGACGGTGATGTCTTGCTCCGCTTCGGAGATGCACTCGGTGACAGTTCTGACAGAGGACCCAATTTCAAGTCCAGTATCCCAGCAACGCGCAACAAATTGTTCAATCGATTTGGATAAGGACTCTGCCAGCTTTCCATCTGCTGGTAAGAGGATGAGGATATCAATATCAGAGTAGGGGAATAAAGCGCCGCGTCCATATCCGCCAACTGCTACTAATGTCGCGGTGTGACCTAATCCGCAATCATTCCAAAGATGAGAAAGCAGTTCATCGGTGAGTTTACTTAGTTGTTTTGTGAGCTTACTTACTGCTTGGGTGGTCTTAAATTCTTTATAAGCACTTTCACGGGCAGCTCTTAAGCTGGCTGCATCTGTAATTGCTGGTGAAGTGCTTAACTGACCCATGCAACTAGACGCTCGCGACTGAAGGTCTAAATATCAACCCTTTTACGCAGTCTGGTGGTGGGTTGCTGCCTTCGGACCAAGTCAATACCTCAACACCTGTTGGTGTTACTAGCAATGTATGTTCCCATTGTGCGGAGAGGCTGCGATCCTTGGTCTTTACAGTCCATTGATCTGGCATCGTGCGGATGTCACGTTTGCCAGCATTAATCATCGGCTCTATCGTGAAGGTCATGCCAGCTTCGAGTTTCTCTCCTGTACCTGGTCGACCATAGTGAAGAATTTGTGGATCTTGATGAAAAACTTTTCCTATCCCATGACCGCAATATTCGCGTACAACAGAATAGCCAGCATTTTCAGCATGGGTTTGAATTACATGACCAATATCGCCAAGTGAAGCACCAGGTTTCACTTGAGCAATCCCAAGCCACATGCATTCAAAAGTAATTTGTGTGAGACGTTTTGCCATCACAGAAACTTCGCCCACCATAAACATCCGGCTGGTGTCTCCGTAGTAACCATCTTGAGTAATGACAGTAATGTCGAGATTGACCACATCTCCGCTTTTAAGAACTTTGTCACCAGGAATGCCGTGGCAAATCACATCATTGACGGATGTGCAGATGGAGGCAGGGAAGGGTGGGTAGCCTGGGGGTTGGTAGTTCAGTGGCGCAGGAATCGTCTTTTGGACATCGCGCATGTATTCATGGCAAATCCGATCGAGTTCACCGGTGGTGACCCCAGCTTTGACAAAAGAGGCAACATGATCCAAAACCTCGCTGGCTAAACGCCCAGCCTCTCGCATCCCTTGGATGTCTTTTTCTGCAGTAAATAGGCTATTCATGCCTTGATTATCAACGACTTGGATGCTTTTAGCAGGGGATGTCTGCCTTAAATTTAAGCAAAATCCCTTCTTTGGGTCTTCTCATTGCCACCCCGTCCTGCTCAAAGCCTTATGAAGACGGGGTATACCTAGCTAGAGCATTGATATTTAAGCTATAATTTTGGTCTCAGATCTATTTTGGATCTGAAATCGCGAGTTGAGCCTTCCAGGGTGGCGTTTTTTAGCGCAGCTAGGACTCAACTTTAGAACCAACCCTTAGGAGAAGTTATGTCAGTAACAATGCGTCAAATGCTGGAAG
>JACCDO010517816.1_pt1 | contig 17558 bp, 5 predicted proteins | sample 7446101 | NCBI WGS metagenome assembly JACCDO01 (sample SAMN15323440, study PRJNA562643) | freshwater metagenome | isolation source: river surface water | place: USA:Blue River Watershed | collected 2017-08-16 | reverse complement strand
GTATTCGGCGATAAGCACCTCATTACATAGTACAGGCTCAGTTACCTCCGCAGAAGATGGTAAAACCAACAAATTTGTGAAGATAGTGTACCAAATTGCAGCTGCGCTAAGCACTGTCCTCATATTCTATCCTCCTTGTCCATTTAAAGAAGACAAAATTGTTTATATGATTGCTGCTATGAATTCATTCATACTTTCGTCTGCTGCAAGCAGGGCTCGATTGAGTGGTACAACATTCAAACTATTAAATACAGCGACCATGAGTATGGCATTACCGCTTACAATATCCGCACTAAGGAACTATAAACAAGTATTTAAAGATAAAGTTGGTATCCTGATGTTTTTTACTTATTTATTTCAAACTAAAGGCTCGTTTAAATCACTGAGAGTATACGGATTGCCATCTTTAAAGATTGAGAAACCCAATTCTTTATTGTCTTTTGGCTACGTGCTATCATTTATTACTTCTTTGTACGTCGGTGTACATCAAATGCATTTAAATCCATCACTTGACGGCATATGTTCCATGATTGTAATACCTACTATCCACTATATATTGTCATTGGCGGCTAACGCCAAAAGATTGGACTCTGCGACGTATAGGGAATTAAATATACTTGTTATCCTCGCTTCATCGATCAAACTAATCAATAACGGGTTCCAGTGGAACATATTGCCATCGGTATTCAGTGCTTACCACGGTGTCATTGCAATTCTGGGGCTGATACAAAGTTATATAATAAAAAAATGAAGTATTTGTAACATTTAATAACATTTTATAAATTATTAACGAAGGCACCATACTGTGTCCCTGCGCTCTCACTCTCATGCTTAGTTGTAATATGGTAGTAGTAACTCTTGTGTGTTTCTAGCAATTGCATGACCTTGGTTACCTCTTCGCTGATGTCTTCAATTCTTTCTTGGATACTGAATTCATCGGTGAGTAATGATATATCCTCAATAATTGCATTATTTTTACGTATGCATTTCATAGTTTGATAAAGACGAAGATTCTTTAGTGCCACTTGACGCAGTTCGCGAGACATATGTACGACCCACTCCTTCTCTTGATTGCTGTCGGGCGCAACAAATCGTCGATCCATAGTGGCTGAAGTAGAGTTTGGAATTAAGTCGATGAACTTATTGGCCATTATTGGGAGGTAAGGTGCCACGAATTTCGGCACAATCCTGCGCATTTCTCGATATATATCAACTTCCAGCGCGTCTATCACTAAGTCGCTCTCACTAACTTTCCGTTGCATTGTTTCAACTTCTGTTTTTGCTGCATTTAATCGGTCCTCAAATAACTTCCCTAATAAGAATTGTTTCCAACGATGGAATGATCTCAGTACCACAGGAATCCCATTATTGGACTTTGCATATAGTTGACACAATCGCTGGCACACAAGCGTCTTACTAACTTTGACATCCATTTGGTATATGTCTATCTCTTGATTTTGGACGTTATTCTCATTTTCTATGACGATGTATTCATTCAACCGTTCAGTGTACATTTGCTGAAGCTTTGCCTTTTCGTTTGAGAGCTGATTAATCTGCTCTTCATATGACTTGGTCAGATGCTCCAGATGCATCGTTGTTTCATGTCGAAGGGATTGCTTGGCCATTTGCTGGAGCTTATTCCATGCTTTTTTTTTCAGCAATCGAATGAGAATACGACACAGTACTACTACTGATTTCTGATATACGCGTCGAACCAGTGTGTTATATTTCATTTTATTTTCATTAATTAGTTTATCATTTTCATTTTTGTGCGTTATTGTTAGAGTCTCGATAAGATTGTTGTGATTGGATACCATTTTCTCTGTTTCCGATGCATAATTTTGATTTAAAGTTATGATTTTAGACTCATAGTTATCAATGGTTGTGCTCATGATTGAATTATATTCAGCAGCCATCGCTGTGATATTTTCAGAGTTTTTATCATTGATACTCCTGATCTTATTAGTAAAATACCCCAGAACTGAATTTGATCTCCATTTATGGAAGTAACCGCCTTTCAACACATAATCTCTTTTCCTCGTGTAATTATATGAAAGCACGAATAGCTTTTGGGCCACTACTGCCTTCGATTCTGCCGATAATCGATTGAACACTGAGTTATTGTTGCGATTTTTCTTATTTGATTTATTGATTGTACTATCCCACTTCAATACTTTCTCATGTGACGGGGAACGAAACGAGGGCGAATGATGGGAGGATACGCGCATTGGCGACGAAGCCAGGGGAAATGGGCTCCTATATTCCGCGAAATTAATCATCACTTCATTACTTTCGGCGAGTTTTCGCTGTGCAAAACCGAGAAATAATTTCGTAACTGGAAGCTCCACACCCATTTCATGTTTTTTCTCACTCTCTCACTCATTCATTCACTCACTCACTAACTCACTCACTCAGTCACTCAGAGAGATAGGTATTCAATTATTTTTGGATATTTACACAATACACTATATAAAATGGTCGCTGAAGCCTTCAGATGAGAAGGTGTCCAGTCCCTGCTTTTCGATGGTGATGATTGAGTTCCCGACAACCGAACTAATCAATTCTTTCTTGATTTTACTCATTCCAACTTTATTCGTGATAGGTGCATCGACGGTAGATGCCGACACTGTGCTAGTAACGGTCATCAGGTCCTTGTTGTAATGAATACTATCAGGGTAGGTATAGTACTCCCTAGGCTCACTTACTTGGCTAAACTCGTACATAGGAAACTCCGCCCCTTTGACTTGGTACACGAAGGAAACAGCGACAGACAGGTTGGGTTCTGCCTTACAAACCTCCTTCGGTACAATGCCATGACATTCATAGCTGTTACCGTTACCCACGTATAGGAGCTCCCACTCTTGACCTATTTTAATGGTAATATCACGAGGATAGATAGGTTGCTCACCTCTGCGGATAGCTTGTAAGTTCATTTGGAATTTCTCCTCCGCAGTATGCGTGACTGCGCTGTCATCGTCATCATCATCATCTACAGTCATATTATCCTCGTCGCCATTATTGCTATTTTCGTCAATGGTATAGATACTTAAAGGTCGACTGCGTAACTCCAGAAGCTTCGCTATTGCTAGAGAGTAAAGGGGTGAGTGAGTGAGTGAGTGATGTGGGTGAGTGAGTGAGTGAGTGAATGAATGAGTGAGTGAGGTGGGCGAGTGAGTGAGTGGGATCAACGTAGAGAGGGAAGTAATACCTTTATCTTTGATGGCCCTAAAATTTGGTTGAAGTTGTAATAATTTCTTGAACATTTTCTCTTTATACTTCTTCTTCCGCAGTATTCGGCTCTTTGTCGCAATCGTCATACCGTCTTTAAAGACATCAGCAGGCTTTATGCTGATACCGTTATGGTCAGTATCAACCCCAGTGAATTCTTGATGAGGATCTTCTAATGCAATTCGCCATCTTGGAATCCTTTTTTCAAATGTACCGTCATCAAATGCTACATCGAAGTAACCGTCAGGGTGAACGGTAATAATTTCACCCGGAGCTCCACGTCCTCGCCACACATCACATACTTCTAGTTCATCAGCACCATTGATATTACTCTCACTATACGTGGTGATGGCACTGGACATCAGACGCGTTTTATGCTCATATTTAGTTGTTTCATCACTGAGTTCACTATTCACGCTTCGCATATCGTCATCAGTACGATCAACGCGAGCATTATTTCGCAATCGCACTTTATCTTTCAATGCTGACGGTGACATGGGTAACGGACCGGTAACGGGGAGAGCAATAGTAGTTGCAGATGGTTTGCTTTGAGATACTGAACCTTTGGTTTGATGACTGGGTAAGGTGATAGCAGTTGAGACAGATTTACTATTAACACTATTACTCCCGCTGACGGAGCTATTCGCAATTGGTGCGGCGGCGACTTCCTTCGATGGAATGACTAATACCCGATCCTCGGCGCATAATTTACGGTATCCATTCCTCATGTACACCATGTATATCACACTCTCTGGATTAATTGCGCGGTTGTCCGCATTCACCGCGACCCGATCCCACTCGATCCACAACGTATTCTCGTTCGCCATGGTCAATTCAACAGGTTTCGGTCGAGTTAACGGTGGTACCGTGCAACATATCTCCTCAATAGACATAAGACGTCGTTCTTTAGCTTCATTCGTCTTTTCTTCCATCAATTGACGTCGTAACTCATAAATTGATTCAATATTTTCCATATTATTTCGGAAATCGTCTTTGGTTCGGTCTAACTCCAACCTGCTTCGGTATTCGTCATCCTCGCGTCTTGCACGTTCTAATTCATGTTCCATATTTAACACGTAGTTAGCTCGCTTATCAACGATTCTACTAGGGTTCCAACCACCAATGTAGAAAGCCCGTTGTCCAACGCGAGTGAACGTGGCACCCCAACGAGGCACTGGCGGGGTAGTACAACTATTTTGCTCTTTTACAAGTTGGGACTTCCTCCATTTACATATCTTCAGCACCGATTGGGCCTCATTAAGCTCTAATGTTAATCCGTTTTTAGCCCCCATTGAAAATGCCCGAGCCTTTTCTGCTTCCACTCTTTGTGTGGCACGTACGATGTCCATGTCTGCAGCCTTCATAGGAAATTCAAAATACTCGGTGGTTTCTACAGGAGGAGGTTGCAACCACCTTAAATTAGCCAAATCAAGTGCATACAGCTTACTGTAGCTATTTGTGGACGTCACTTCAACGTGTTTGTTGCTGAGACTTGTCGGATGGGCCCCACCAACAAGTACGATGTAGTTACCGATACAAAACGAGTCAAAGTATATCCGAGCACAAGGATATTCCCCTTTGATAGGTGGATATACTGCCGACCTCCAGGCTAAGTCACGGGTAGAAAGAAAATAAATATCTAATTTACTATCTGGGTGCCTTGCTTTTTGCATTTTTATATACTTACTTGCTAACCCAGTCTGATACGTATCAACTAGCTCTTGTTCAGCTAAACGAGTATCATTTTCAAGTACGTGAACACGACCTGCAATACCACTAGCTTCCTTATACAAGTCCTTCATGCTGCTGCTATGCAATATGTTCGATGCCAGCGTCTTTCCGCCTGACTCTATTGACTCGCCCTCTAATTTATACTGTTTTTGCAAGGTATTACTTAGATCGAGTAACCGTTTCGTTTCATTGAGGGTTAGACCACTACCGACTATTTCACTTTCAGGGCTCACACAGCAACCACCTAATACAGCCATTTCTCCGGGTCTTATGGTCACTAATTTATGACCGTATCGAGGCGCAGGTGGAGGTCCCACGATCACAATCCTCTCCCAATACATCTGATTTTCGACAGGATTATGCTTATTTTCTACAATGACGTACTTAAACACCCACATATCACCGTAATTATCGTGCCCATCAGTGCCGCCAAACATATACACCTTTCCCTCATTTGCAAATAATGTTTCCGCACCAGCTGATGCAAAGGCCCGAGGAGGTGGTGGAGGAAACATAGGCGGTGATTTAAATTCAGTCCATTTATCCATCAAACAGTCATATATCCATGTATCACCGAATAAGCGTCCAGACGACCCTCTGCCACCAAAAATTAGCATCCGGCGACTATCTAGGGCAACTGCTACGTGGCCATACCTCCCTAATGGTTTGATGGCACTTTTATCATCATTAGATTTTGGGCGATGCCAAGAGGAGTTGTATCTATCATATACTAGCAAATCATTCAAGAAATCAACTTCATCTGGCCTCACGTTAGCAGCGAATGGTTGGGGTATTTCGTTTTTCTTGTACCTAAACCCACCATATATTATAGTTAGTTTACTCACGTCCATGTCTACACTGGTATGCCAACCACGTTCAGATGGAACATGTAGTGATACGTAAGTATCTCCTATTTTATCACTTGCTTTTGGCTCCAATAACGACCAGCGAGTCCCCAGGATATCTATGTCATCAGCAACAGTCACCGTTTTAATCTTCAATTCTGAAACCTTAATTAAATTCATTACATCATCAATTTCTTGATCGGCTTTACTCTTTGTAGTTTGTAGTAAAGGGTTGTCACTTAGCATTTTTTTGAATTCCTTGGTGTTATAATTATCCCGAACCCACTCCTCGGAGTGTTTACAGGTTCCAAAGGGTAAAGTACATACGGAACACCGATATCTAGTAGTATCAACTTTTTCACTAACTTTTTCAATTTTAGCAAATATTTCTTTCAATTTCCCAACCCACAATCCATCATTTACTTGTTCCCGAATTGCCTTCCTCACATAAGAATACGGCTCATGAGTCAAATGATACATTTCGATCTCGTGTTCTGATTGCTTTGCCGTTTCTACCATTACAGGTGATCCCATTATCTCAAGATTTGCCGTCGGATTAGTAGAAACTTGGATACCTTCAAAATCTTCAGCGAATTTAAAAATGTCATTATCATCTCCACCTCTTGCTTCTTTCACCTCTTCGTCATCGTGATTCTCTTCATTCTCGTCGTCACTGGATGATATAACCGTATTCGCGGGAGGATCATCGTCGTCATCGTCATCGTCGTACATTATGACTTGATTCAAATCGCAATGAAAATGTCACTTTACGCACTAAAAAGAGTAAAATTAGAACAAAACGTCCATTTCTCAGTCTTTTCGCTTCCGTTTAAAACTTTCCAAAATTATTTTTTTTTCAGATGGGATTAGGGATTTACTTATCAATGTTATGGGTGCAATTGACTCAACTGAATTATAGTTTATCATCACAACACCAAATCAATACCTCAAGTGAATGAATTAGTTTCTTAATTAATGATTTATCTTTCATTATATATCGTCCAGTTATGGCGCTTTACTCACATGCAGTTAGGGTCAAGATGAACCGACCCGTACATGGTGATACGCCTATATGAATTTAGTGATAGATTATCTCATAACCAGCCACACCAAACAAGTAAGTTATCGTTTGCTTCATCTAGTCGCTCATGCATGCAACTGGTTCCTATTTTACGGGTACCGGCTCCTTCGGTTCAAAACAAGGATGAAATTGAAATACAACGAATTGTAGAAGAAATGCGGTTTGACATCGAATAGGTGGCTTTCGGGCATTTTGAGTCATTCCAACATCACTGTAGTAGCATTTTGACCTACAGATCATCAAAAAATTGTTATATTACTCAGTAAATTTCTCAGTTTCCTATGGAGAACAATGATGCGCATAAAGCGCCATCAGTTGGTGGAGAGAAGAAGAATGCGAATAAAAAGCCACCAACAAAACTAGAAATCCAGGCAAAGAAAAAGGCCGACGAAGAGTTGAAGCAAAAGGAGGCACAGGCTGTTCTTCCTGGTGGCAAAGCAGTGAAACGAAGTAAAGTTATTAAACTAGAATTCGTTCCCGATACGCATGGCAAGCTGGCTCAGGTTGCGGAAACTATCTATAACTTAGATCCTCCACCTGCAGTTGCGTCTTGGAACAACCTAAATTGGACAATAACAGATAAATTATTATATGAGCAAGCAAAACAAGAGTACGATAATGTAACTCAACCATTTTTAAGGTCACCTAGAGTATATAGATTTGAATCGACTAAAGAAAGGATATGGAACGATTTGCGCAAAGATAAAATTGCAGCAGAAAAAAAGCGTCTAGAACTCGAAGCATATGAGGCTGAACAAGAAAAGAAACGACTTGAAAAGCAAAAGGAACGAGCTAGTAAAGGTAACCAAAAACTAGGTGATAAGAAACAGATAGCGGCTTCTGTTGTGGCCGAAGAAGTTGCTAAAGTTGAAGTTGCTAAAGTTGAAGTAAAAGAAGAACCTAAAGTTAATTTCGCTGATTTAGATGAGATAAAAGATACGTATTTAGACCCTTTTGGATTGAATAGCACTTGGAGAATAGAGATAGATAAGAAGACGGGTGAGCAGTACTACTTCAATACTCAGACGTTTGAGAAGACCCGGGATAAACCTACTGCTGATGCCGAAATATGGCGCGAAAAATTAGCAAAGTTAGGCAAATTACAGCGCCGTGCTGATTTGGACGGTTATGAATATATAGAAACAGAGAAAGAGCGACGTCAACGTGTTCGCACTGAACTGGAATACGAAAAAACGGTTGCGGAGGAAATCGAACGGAGATTAAACCGCCCAACTCCATTAGAGCAGGTGGAAGATGTACTATACTATTTAGTAGATTCTATTGCTAAAATAGATGAAGACATAGAGAAGGTGGCAAAAAAACAAGAAAAAAAAGAGCGATTGAAGCAGTATCACATGGCCACACTTGGATTCAAAATGAAACCAATCAAGCATATTATGCGCGATGATGGCGATACTGAGGTGCCTTGCACTGATCTGGATGTAGTGAAGGATTTAATAGTCACCCCTACCGGTCATATGCTTTCTAGCTTTACTCCTCCTGGATTATTTCAAAAATTTGAAAAAGAATTAGAAGGAAAAAAGCAAAAAGCTGTGGAAAAAGCACTACTTAATGAGCTCGAAAGAAATAGACCATTTGTGGATCGCGTACGATTGATTCTTGCCATCTATCAGAACAACCCTAAGCGTGCTTATAAGGAAGCAATAAAATTAATGCGAGATAAAGCCATGGTGATACCACGCAAGATTATTAAGGTGGACAAGCGAATGCTATTGCAGCGATCAAAGGATAAGCTAGTTAATGGTGTCAATAAAATGATTGAGTTTGGTAGGAACCCCAGTGAAGGGATGAGTAAATTGTACAAAAGTATTAATGATGCATTGAATCCGAAGACTGCAGAGGAGCTAGCATTAGAAAATTTGATAGCTCAATACGAAGAAGCACCAGTAGAGGTAGAAGCTCCTGTAGTGGTAACTGAGTCAGAGTTAGATAAGAAAATCAGACTATGGCGTGAATCACAACCAGTTCCGATCAAACACGCCGACTCTGTTTTAGTTACGATGACACTGTTGGCATACCCACCACCGCCGTATGTTCGGTACCCTCCTCGTATTAAGAAAAAGGATAAATTTTTAGATAAATTTGATGAATTATCAATAACTGCGAAAAATCTAGCATCCAGTATGAATGTGATGCCAGTCCTACCCGACTCCATCACCGTGGCCTTAGGCAAGGACGAAGGAGCATCATTATTCAAACGTAAGTTGCGTAAACAAATCTTAGACAGTAAAGTATCACGTTCTATTACTGCCATCGGTCAGGATGAGTCAGATATTACGAAGAAATTGCAGTTAGTACTGCAAAATGCGGGAATCAGTCTCCCCAATACCAGTGAAATAATCATGAAAATTAAAGAAAAAACTAACAAAAAAATTCAAGAATTAAAAAATATGAAGCTTCCCGAGTATGTGGATGTACCAGGAATCGGCCGGGTGCCGCTGCAAATACCCGAGGTAGTGGATATACCCGGGTACGGCCAAGTGAACTTGAAAGAAATAACCAACACGTACTACCAACAACTGCCCAAGATTCCGGACACCATTAAGATCCCCGGTACGAAGTATGAGCTCCCTCTTTCTTGGAATAAACTGGTGGAAAAGACGCTTGGTGTGTCGACGATTAACATGGACAACTTCCCTTTGCTGGAGGATGAGACAGAGATCGTTGATACGAATGATATATTTGATCGCAGCGAAAGGCTGCAATGGGAAAGTGATCTAGTCAATGATGTCGGTACGAGTATAGGAATCCCAAATCGTAATATAGTTATTGAAGAGATACAAAGAATTCCAAAAGGTAAGCAATCATCGTGTACCAATGCAAGCTACACTCTTATATGTCTCCAATACTAGGTGATAAATTATTGCAAGATTTGGTAAAACGCAATCAAGAAATAGAAGAGCAACGACAGTTCTCCGAGCAACACAAAATGGAGTTGCTATTGCAGGATCAGGCTATGCGTCGCGCTTTAGTAGAAGGGAAATTTCTAGAATTATATCCTCATTTATTTCCTGCTGAAGTTGTGGCGAGATTCCTGCCTTCACCAACCAAAGAGGGAAACATGGAAGATATAAACGGTGATGATGAGCGCAGTGTTGGTGATGCAAGTCGCTTGGATTACACCGAAGGTGTTGAGGATCTACGTATCGATACGAACGAAGTCGGTCCCCTTGTAGTTGATACAAACGTCACCAATGACGTACTATCACCTGCTGGAAAGGTGTCACCAACAGTAGAAACAGCAACTATTGACACCTCGACTAACATTCAGGTTAATGCACCCAAAGACGAGCCCGTTACCCGCGAAGATAGTACTATAGCAACACTCACTTCTAGTGTCATAGCAAAAACGGTGCCGACAGATGGCACGGGAAAACCAGAATATTTTAAGATTGGAATTCAAAATCCCGATGTTGCAAAATATGATCCAAAGTATTGGTTGAGTAAAGCGTACCTCAACAATTCCGAGGAAGAGAAGAGAAGAAGGAGGATCTTACGCTTGAAGCTTGCGCGGCAAGAGAACAGTTTGAAGAAACAGTTGGCAGACATTAAAGCTATGAAGGACGATCTCCTCATAACCATTCAAGAACAATATCTTGAACCAGCTTATGAGCTATTGAAACCAACGCTGTTAGAATTGAAGGAAAAGGTAATAGATCCGTTGAAGCTCAAGACGAAGAATATGATTCAAGATGGGATTAGTAGAATGAAACATTACCGCCGAGAGGATAAGCAGTTGAAGATCGGTGCTACCTACGACCAAGAAGTTGTCGATTGTGTAGAGTTTCTGTTACTCGAAGTCGAAAGGCGCGTGAAGAGTCATGAGGATGCTGTAACTGGCGTCGTTCAAGGAATGGAATATATGAGTAACGGTAACATAGATAGTGTTGGCACAGATCGTACCGATCTCGTTACACCAACGGCATCGGATGGTCTGCATAATGAAAATACCGAAGAAGAGAGTACTCCTGTTAATCTTGCTGAAGAGGAAGCAGTCGCTGTTTCAAAGGACAGCTTCACAGAAGAGGTTTTAGAAGAGAGTACTCCTGTTAATCTTGTAGAAGCGGAAGCAGTTGCTGTTTCCAAGGACACCGTCACTGACGTGGTAGTAGAAGAGAACGCTCCAGTTACACTTGCTGAAGAGAAAGCAGTCACGGTTTCCAAGGACACCGTCACTGAAGTTGTAGAAGAGGAAGAAGAAGAAGAGGAAGATCCGATGTGGAAAGCAGAAGAAGAGGCGAGGCTTGCTCGATTGGCTGCATACCAGAGCAAAGAAGAAGAAAAGAGATTAGCCAAAGAACGCGAGTTGCAGCGAAAGAAAGAAGAGTTGGAAGAACTCGAGCGACAGCGCATAGCAGCAGAGCAGGCATTACTAGAACTACAACGCGTACAGAATGAGGAACCGTTATATTTAGTTAACAGAGACTGGGATAAATTGCGCACTGAAAGGTACAATCTGTATCCCTCCGAGGTAGTCGATGTGTTAGAGGAGTTGACGCTTGCAGTGGATGCCAGAGTTATTCGCGAAGAAAGCATATCATTGAAGGAACGTTCACTGCGCTATCATCCTTGGTATAACCGACTTGAAGAAGATTTAATCGAATCCATAATTGAACAAAAGCTTCGTGCTGCCGGAGACAAGACCGAGCACCAACAGCTACGTGCCCTCACTTTTACTTTTGCAAAGAGTACATTTGAGAAACTTAGAGAAATGAATGACCTTTTAGGCATAACTATCCCTGGTGTCAGTGATGCCATCAATAGAATCGCAGATGCCGCGATCGATGAACCGGAGGTGGAAGAGGTCATACTTGATCCCACCAATCTGGTTGGATGTAAAGTGTCTTTTATGATATTCATCAACGACGAAGTTAGAAAGTCTGGTGTTGGTCTAGAGGATTTACAGTCAGAAGACGTTGCCGTGATGTTGCGCGATCAACTACACAGTCCTTCATCGTCTTTGCGTACTGGGAAGTTATCCCGCTACGTTTTAGATATAGCATATAAAACCGCATACAAGCAGCGCACATTTGATGACTGGGAGACGTATTGGCAGCACAATATCAGCCCCATTTTCTTTGGTTATCATACTGCTAAAAATATTAAAAAAGAAAAAAACGGACCAAATAATCCTCACGGTATCATTGTCCAAAATCCCTCTCATAATTTCACAACCCGCGAGAAAGAGCTGTTTATTATGCTGCAAAGCAAACTAAAGAAGAAGAAAGCAGTGAAGAAAAACGACGACGATAATGTGAAAGTCAAGCCCAAGAAGGGTCAGTCCAAGGTGGCAGCGGCGATTGAAGCCGCGGAAGCAAAAGAAAAAGCGGCAAAAGAAAAGGCTGCAGCAGATAAAGCAGCGGAAAATGCTAAGAAAAAGAAAGTATTTGATTTAGGAGAGGCTGTTGATGAATTTGCCGCGGAATTGAACGACGATGAGTTGCGGGTGTATAGACCCAATATGAACGAAGATATGACATCGCGGGTGGTGGAACGCACTCGACGTATCTATGAAGAATTTCAAGAAAAATATGAAAAAGAAATGAAAAGGGGATTAGCTGATGGAGCACGACTCCGTAAGGCGCAATACGATGCCCTCAAACTTCGCGATGAAGCATTCCGTGTGTATAATACATGCCGACAAAAATTAAACCAACAAAACCGGAGTAAGGAAAGCGATGACGTCATTGAAGTAAAACTAACCACAGTGACGTCAGAGATGTACGCAAATTGGATACAGGAGATAAAAGATGACGATTGGGCTGAGTTGATAGCATTACGTGAACAAAAAGCAAAGGAAAAGGTCAAACGAGATGTTGAAGCAGAACTCCGTCGACGCTTTAATGCCCAACGTGAATGGGTCATTAAGTCTCTTATCAGTTATCATAAATTTTCGGATGAATTTGAACCATTTCTACGCAAAGAAATAGTTACCATGCGACAAAAATGGGAGAAGATAAACACTCCGGGCATCCCCGCGGAGGTTTTGCACCAGCTTAATGAGCTACGAAATCAATTTAAATCATTATTAATATCTGAAGAAAAGAATACTCGTCGCCTTTATGACATCGTTGTTCAATGGGCACATCGCCGCAAGGTAAGACAAATGAAAATGGTAAAATGTGCAGAAGAATGTGAGGAACGGGGGCTATCTGATGATGTCAGAGAGGTAATGATAGCTGCTATGGTAAAGTCGAGTGACGAGAGACGGCGAAATTCCTTGAGATTACAAGATTTGACCAGCAATCATGGTCGCCATGGATCGATGGTGCAGACCCAGAGTGCACAGGATATTAACGAGTTCGAGCTTCCAGTGGACCCTCAAGAACTATTACTACAACGATCTTCCCTGTTTGAATTTCTTGAAATTTGTAAATGGGAGATAGCAGCGTGGGACTACAAGGAACGTCTCGATAGTCTTGTGGAGTCCAAAAGGCAAGTACTGATCGAAGAGCAATCTCGCTTGCGATCCATGGCTATCGCGAAAGGTTTTGATACCAAGGAATACGAGAAAGAGATAACCGTCGACGACGTGGTGCTGCTGGATACTGACTGGGATGAACTGGGTCCAAAGCCAAAGGGTAGTTCATGGGAGCAGATGCTGTTAGCTGATGAGTTGCAATTGGTTTTGACAATACGTTGGATCGGTATAGTGAACGAGCAGCTTTCATTCCGATCGACTTTGTACAACCTACCCACCATGGAGCCCATGGTGTATAATAAAGATGAGTTGATCCAAGCGAGTCAAATCTTTGCAGAAATAGAGCCGTTATTCCAAGATGCGGATGCTGCTATAATGGCTTCTAAGGACCAAGCTGCAATATCCGCGGGATTGATGGTTGCCAAGGAAAAACGGCTAGAGAAGGAAAATCGAGCTGCTGAACGAAAACGATTGGCTAAAGAAAAGGCAGAGTATGAAGCCATGAAGAAAGCACTTAGTCCAGAGATGCAAGAAGCATACCGAAGGTTGGACGACGTACGTAAGATGCCAGCTGGAATGCTGCGAGATGAGTGTGAAAGGCGAGCATTACGATTTATTGAATCATTAAAAACAGTAAAAGATAGAGAAAGAGCGTGGATTACAGCCCATCCGCATAAATTCATTGCTATTCCAGGCGAAGCAGCCTTTTGCATCGTGTGCCGCGAAAGAGAATTTGAATCTTGGATGACAACAAATAATAAAAGCGAAGAAGATTGGAAGAATAACTACTCCAAACACACCGCAATGATACTCATGGAAAAGCAACCACACATCTCCAAGTGGGTAGAGACCCGCCGGTTTTATTCGTACATGAATAAAGTAAATATCCGCAAACAATTTCCTCGAATTGTGAAGGACTTGATGCACGAGATGATATTCCAAGTAGAAGAGAGGATGCTTGGACACCGGATCACCGACTTGCCACCGGACTACGCACTCAATACAAAGCTGAAACAATGGAAAATCCCTGTTCTGTTCCCTAATCGTTTACCAGCATCAACGGTTACTCGTCAGTTACAAATTGCAAACTTACCTGCTTCATACGAGATCCCAGATCCCTATATTTTATGTGGTCTCTCTCTATTGGACTGCAATGGTCAAGTTATCCTGCCCGCACAGAAACTAGAGGAAAGCGACGCAGTCAAAATCAAACGAGAAAGAGAAATGTTGGAAGTAATGAATCAACCCGAAGAGTCTACGCTTGTGATGGAGAAGGAGAGTAACGGCGCCGTGACTCCATTGGGATTAAAAATTAGAATTTGGGATAAAGTTGAACTTACAATTGACACCAACACAGTGTACGAGCGTGGCCTCTTCCTCGGCCAAGTCGTCCTCGGGTATAAAGACCTCATGAATCCTCCCAAAGGTATCCGCTTATATAACCTGCAGGATGATGACCGTTACGCGGATCCCACGAGTATCACTCAAGAAAGATTGAAAATCACCGGTAATCTTAGTGTGAAAGTAACGGTTACAAAGAAAGAACGCGTTGATGGGGAGGATGAGATGGTCCCTTGCGGCTGGAAGTGTGAGGTGCTGCGAGCCAATAATATTGCAGTGGTTAATGAAAAGAAATTAGTTAACCCTTACTGCGAGATAATGTGGCGTGGACCTTGTGAAAAAGGGGATAATTGTTATATCATATCCAAATGGGTACACTGTGGTGACACAAAACAGAAGATCAAGACTGCAAACCCTGTATGGGAACGTGAAGATGCCAACTTGTTTGACATGCCACCCATCTGGACGACACACGACATTGTTGGTCGTGGCTATCGTTTCGGTAGGCTAAAGGGTGGTGCTTGGTGTGCCCGAAATATGTTACCCGATGAAAAAGCAATGAAAAAGGATGCCAAAAAGATACGAAAAGGGTTCAAGCCTCTAAAAACTCTCAAAAGAGCCGCTTGGGCCGTTTATTCCATCTGTTTGATGATGATCACCTCGAAAGAGTCTCAATACGACGAGATCATGCGGATTGTCGAGACTAACCGCATTATTATGAACCAAGAAGAGACGGAACGAGCACAGATGAATATCGAAGAGCAGAAGACACGAGCGGTGTGGATTGCTGGTGAAACACAGCGCTCCAAACCTTACTTATTAGTTCAAAGTGAATTCGGTAAGGATTTCTCTCGTATGTTACAGATGATAGAAGAACCACCACGAATTCTGGCCCGTTTACGCTTTATGATGGGTATTCCAAAGGAAGAAGGTGTTCGTATTACGTGTCAAGACCCTAGTACGAAGGCATATGTAGATGTCGCTACAGTAAGTATAATGTATCCCGAGGACGAGGCTAACCTGCAGCGCCAATTGATGTTACTCATAGGCAAGCAGCATCGGAATATGATGAAAATTGTGGATTATTCGATACATAATGTGCGTAATTATGCATCAACGGGATTTTTAGCTATCAATGAAAGAGTTGCAATTGCTGTGCTTGAGAAGTATGATGGACCGACCATCTCGGAGTATCTGGCTCAGTATAGCGTGTCTAATGACGAGTACAGGATCATACTAGCACAGGTTATTAACGGACTCATGGGCTGCCACGAGGAAGGAGTGTTGCATAGAAATTTTCATCCCGATTGTGTAGTCGTCGAAGATCCAAGACGCAAAATAAAAGGTGGTATGACTGGCTCCGCAAAGGTATCCACTGTGAATTGCCGTGTAGGTGACTATTGGTTCCTGTATAACCCACGTTCTCCCGGGTGTCCGTACTCCTATGGTCGTGCTGATTGGGGTTCCCGCTATACGGTGCCACCTGAAGCTATTCGACAAGCCGAAATAAATGAAAAAAGTGATATATGGGCGTTTGGTGTCTGTGTGTATCATTGGTCTACGGGGGACAGGCAATTACCGGATCTGACGGTATATAAGCTTCCTGATTTATTTAATAATATACAAGCGAGATGGGGGACGTGGGTGCAAACATTGTTGCGAATGACACTGCAATTAGACTCCAATCAACGAGCATCAGGGAAAGAAATATACCAATTCTTATCTAGCAGAATAGGCAAGAAGGGGTAGTGTATGATTGTAATATTGTAATGTAATGAGATCACTGTATAGTAGACACACTTAATGTACAAAGTCACAGTATTTATGCATCTAAAGTAATAGCGTATAAAATGTATAGCTTCTGCTTGTAGTTGACCGGCTCCTGGTCCGTGGCATAGATGTTATGCGCATGTGCATGGTCGAGACTAACGCATTGGACATCCCGCAGGAATGAAACATACGCAATATTTGGGGCACTTGGGAGTGTCTCTGGCATGTTGCACTCCCAACTCCTCTTAGCGCTTAAGAATTCTTTTATACCAAAAGAAGTGAATTCTTTGACTATGTCGAAGGCGTCTGCTTCGTTACTCAGCAAATAAACCGCCTTAACCCCCTTCTCGTACGATTTCTGTACACTCGCGTATTTATTCCATAGAGTGAATAATATACGGGGAGTTCCGCGCTTACGAAACCTATTCTGGGTACCAAGAGCCACGTTGGCACTAGCTAATGCCCCGATTGTATCGCAACAAACCTCGAACAAAGCGCGACTAGAATGGCCATGACATTCTAGTACATCCACAATTTTTTCACATATACCTATGGATATAATCCGATTCTGGATAGTGAAATCGCTGTATTTCACAACACTAGTAACCACCTTGAACGAAGAGATATACATCTCAATGAGGTCAGTCACACTCGGTTCTTCGGCATTCGCACTGCGCAGTTTCATCGCTCTGAGCCCACCTAAAGTGCAGGGGAATAGGATCGTCTCAAAGACACCATTTTCCAGCATGGATTGAATTAAATTCCGTTGGAGATGCAACAAGAAATCACTTGAATCAGAGGAAATAGAGCTAATTAGCTGGTCCAAGAAGTAATAACCAGCTGTGGCAACTCGCACGTTTTGGAGATAGTGTTCCCTGATTATTGGAACCGATACTGGTATAGCTCCGGAGTCATAGAAGTAAAAGACATTGTTGGAATTATTAACCACCAAGTTTCCCAGCAATACGAAAGCTAGCTCTAGTATTGACGGTTTCGTAATGAGCATAGGACAGGCCCCGATAATAGCTGTGCACAGGCCTGTCTTGCCATAGTACTCAGTGACGAACGTTACGATCGCGCGACATTGCTGCCCACTTGGGTGCCGGCCATTATGAATGGT